>OGXI01000071.1_pt1 | contig 79039 bp, 79 predicted proteins | sample 1576221 | NCBI WGS metagenome assembly OGXI01 (sample SAMEA3541523, study PRJEB24748) | human gut metagenome | biome: human gut; feature: human-associated habitat; material: faeces | place: China | collected 2012
TTAATTGACTTATAAATTCAAAATGTTCACGTATTTTCATATTTTCAAAGAATGTACCAAATTGATCAATATAGCTGACATAATTCAATAAATAATCTTCTTTGTTTTTATCAGTAATTACTTGTTCATCAATAGAAAGTGTTTGATTACTGTATTGATAGATTAACGCTTTTAAGAATGTTGTTTTTCCACATCCACTTTTTCCTATGATACCTGTTATTTTCCCTGGACATGTTTTAAAGTTGGCATTCTTAAATATTATTTGGTTATCAAATTTGATGTCTAAATGCTTCATTTCAATCATAGTATTTCGCCTCTTTCTTTATATTATTTAAAATTTAATTGTTGAATATTTTGTTTGTTCTGCATTTCCAAGTCTTCCAATAACTTTTATTTGTGCGGTTTTTCCAGAATCTAAATTTTTTATACTTTGCGTTCCACCTGTCACTAAATATTTAGTCGAAACGGTACTTTTTGCTTTAGAATTTGTACAAGTTGCTTTATGCTCATTTATACAAATAATTAACCCTGATGTGTCTTTAGTTGTATAAACAACAACATTTCTTGTTTGTGTCGCTGCACTTACGCATCCTAAAGAAAACATAAAAACAAATGCTAAACTTAAAATTGATGTAATGACTTTTTTGTTTTTCTTAATAACTTTCCTCCGTTCTACTATGATTATTTCCTTCTGATTACATTGTAACAAGCTTTAAAAAAATGATAATGCTTTTAGGACGTTTGACCATTTTATGAGGATAATTGACATAAAAAATACCTGTTATCTGCTAACAGGTATTAATAGTGAAATGTTTATATTTTGATTTTCATGAATAATTTTTATACTTCCCTGATATTTTTTTAGAATTAATTTTAATGTATCGTATTTCATACGATCAATATTTTCAATTCCCTGACTAATAAATATTGCAATTTCAAATACACATTCATCTTGAATAGCTTTTATTTCTAACTCATTATTTTGAATACAATTCATTGCTATATCAAAAAGATAACTAATGATAATATTTAAATGTTCATCATTAATAAAAGAAATATCTTGAATTGAAATAATCATTGTTGGCGTAATATGTTCTAGTTTTAATTGTTCTAATTTCATGTTTACAAATGCATCAAATAATTTATTTCCTGAAGTAATTATCATTTCTTCTTGATCAAGAGATGCTACCTTTTGATCAATCATTTGATTTACTGTTTCAAATTCTTTCCTTTTAACATATTCTTTCATTTGTAAATATTCATATTTTAAATCATGTTTTAATTTATTTAATTCATTATTTTTCTTTTCAATAAATGCATAATTTTGTTGATCGTTCTTAAAATAATTTACAGCTTGATTGAGTAACTGTTGTTCATGATAAAGTTTTGTATATCTAAAAAATAGATAATAAGAAAAAATGATTGTTAGTACTAAAGTTATTAGAATAATTAGATTTCGATTTACGCCCAACACATCTAAAAAATCATAATAAAGGATGTGATATACACATAACGTGCTTATCGAAATAAGCATTAATAATCCCCAATACATATTTTGATTATCTATAGGATAAAAATGTTTTATATATATCATCAAAGCAATAATAATCATGAAAACAATAAATGAAATAGCTTCATAAAATGGCAATAAAAGCACTATATCTTTTATAACCAATGAAAATGAAAGATAAAATAAAATTTCCGTTATATTCCTATCTAGAAAATAAAAAAGAAAAAAACATATAACTTCTAAAAACAAAACATCTTGTAACAATAAGGTTGATGCAATAGCGTTTATTAAACTATTTGATAACAGACAAACAATTAAATATTTCTTAAAAAATTCTTTTGGAACATCCAAAAGATAAATCAGCGCAATTTCAATACAACAAAAATATAAAAAAGTAATCATTGTAAGTATCTCCTATATGCATGATATTTTTCTACAATATCTTTTGATTGTCTAGAAACATTGAATGTTTGTTTATTAGAAAGTGTCACACTTTGACTATTGATTTTCGTTACATATTTAAAATTAATAATTGTATAAGAATTTATTTTATAAAAAGCAACATTCTTACATAATGTTTCTGCACATCTTTTTAAAGTTATATACTGTTGGTACTCATGATCTATTGTAAAAAAAGTACAAATATTTCTATGAGATTGAATATAACAAATATCTACATAACGGATATATTGATTATTTTTTTCATCCACCAAATATTGTTTATTACTTTCTGCTTCATCTTTTTCTATTTTAGTAAGTAATCTTTTAAAATCATCTTCATAAAATGCTTTCCTTATAAAAAAATAAAGATGTATATCAAAGCAATCATAAACAAGTGCTTCATTATTAGAAATAAATATAATTTTTGTTGTTTTATTGTTTACTTTTTTTGCTAAAGAAATTCCATCATCTTGCGCTAAAATAATATCAATAAATAAAAAATCATAATTTTCTATATCAATTGTTTGAAAATCATCATTATAAATATCTATATCATTTTCACAAAAATAATTACTATTTTCTATTTGTTTTTTTAATATATTACTAAATACAAGATCATCATCAATAATTCCTATTTTCATAAATACTTACTCCTTTTTTTAATTATATAAAAATGTATACGTGATTAATAGTAAATATTTCGTTTATAAAAAAATTGTTAGGAAATCAGATAATTTCCTAACAATCATGTATCTTAGTCTTTAATAGCTTTATGATATTCTTGAAGTGATTTTACTTCATGTGTTCCATGAATTTCAGCTTCTAAGATACCTTCTACAGCTGCATTTGCAGCAGCAATATTTGTCATGTATGGAATTTTCATTTTAATAGCTGTTTTTCTAATATAACTATCATCATGTGCAGATTCTTTACCATGTGGCGTATTGATCACCATATCAAGTTCACCATTTGTAAGAGCATCTGCAATATTTGGACGACCTTCTTTGATCTTTTTAATTTTGATAGCTGGAATATTATTGCTATTGATTAATTCAAATGTTTTACCTGTAGCCACAATTTCAAAGCCTGCATCATAATATTTTCTAGCAAGAGCAACAACATCTTTTTTATCTCTATCAGAGACAGAAATTAAAACACGACCAGATGTTGGTAATTTTGTTTGAGTAGCTTCTTCAGCTTTAAAGATAGCAGCTCCATAAGAATTAGCTAAACCTAATACTTCTCCTGTTGATCTCATTTCAGGACCTAGAATTGGATCAACTTCAGGGAACATATTGAATGGGAAAACAGCTTGTTTTACACCAATATGAGGAATCTTTCTATCTTTTAAATCTTTAACAGGTGATGGTCTACCTGTAAGTTCACGCGTAACGATATCTGTTGCAAGTTTTACCATGTTGATGTTACATACCTTAGATACTAAAGGTACTGTTCTTGAAGCACGTGGATTTGCTTCTAAAACATAAACTTTATCATCTGCAATGGCATATTGCATATTCATTAAACCACGAACATTCATTTCTTTAGCAATTTTCTTAGTATATTCTTTTATTGTTTGTACATGTCTTACTGGAATATGTTTAGATGGTAAAATACATGCTGAGTCCCCTGAGTGAATACCAGCAAGTTCAATATGTTCCATAACAGCAGGTACAAAAACATTTTCTCCATCAGAAATAGCATCTGCTTCACATTCCATCGCATCATTTAAGAAACGGTCAATTAAGATGGGACGATCAGGTGTTACCCCAACAGCAGCAGCCATGTATTGTTTTAATGATTCATCATCATAAACAACTTCCATTCCTCTACCACCTAATACATAAGATGGTCTTACCATTAATGGATAACCAATTCTTTGAGCAATTTCTAAAGCATCATCAACTGTAACTGCCATTCCTGATTCTGGCATTGGAATTTCTAGTTTTTCCATCATTTCATTAAATAAATCACGATCTTCAGCCATATCAATAGTTTCAGGTGTTGTTCCTAAAATATTTACACCATTTTCTTTTAATTGACTTGCAAGATTTAATGGTGTTTGTCCACCAAATTGAGCAATAACTCCTAGTGGTTTTTCTTTTTCATGAATACTTAAAACATCTTCTAATGTTAATGGTTCAAAATAAAGTTTATCAGATGTATCATAATCTGTTGAAACTGTTTCTGGGTTACAGTTTACAATGATTGTTTCAAATCCTAATTTCTTTAAGGCAAGAGAAGCATGAACACAGCAATAATCAAATTCAATACCTTGACCAATTCTGTTAGGTCCTCCACCTAAGATCATGATTTTCTTATTATTTGAAACTTCATCTTGATCTTTTCCATTATATGTAGAGTAATAATAAGAACTATCTTTTGTACTTGATACATGAACAGGTTCCCATACTTGATGCATACCCATTGCAAGTCTTTGATTTCTAATTTCTTTTTCTTCAACATCTAATAACTTAGAAATATATTTATCAGCAAATCCATCTTTCTTTGCTTGTTTTAAAACGTCATCTGGTAATTGATTTCCTTTATAAGAAGCAATTTTTTCTTCTTCTTCAACGAGTTCTTTCATTTGTTCAATGAAATAATGTTTAATTTTTGTAAGTTCAAATAATTCATTAACAGTAGCTCCTTTTCTTAAAGCTTCATACATAATGAATTGTCTTTCACTTGTTGGATTAATTAATAATTTTAATAATTCATCTTTAGATAAATCATTAAAGTTCTTTGCATATCCTAAACCATAACGTCCTGTTTCTAAAGAACGAATTGCTTTTTGGAAAGCTTCTTTATAAGTTTTACCAATACTCATAACTTCCCCAACAGCTTTCATTTGTGTACCAAGTTTATCTTCAGCCCCTTTGAATTTTTCAAAAGCCCAACGAGCAAACTTAATAACAACATAATCCCCATCAGGATAGTATTTATCTAATGTTCCATATTTACCACAAGGAATTTCATCTAATGTAAGACCAGCAGCTAACATTGCTGAAACTAAGGCAATAGGGAAACCTGTCGCTTTAGAAGCTAAAGCAGATGAACGTGATGTTCTTGGATTGATTTCAATAACAACAATACGATCTGTTACTGGATCATGAGCAAATTGAACATTTGTACCGCCAATAACTCCAATTGATTCAACAATACGATAAGCTTGTTCTTGTAAACGATCTTGTACTTCTTTAGAAATAGTAAGCATTGGTGCACTACAGAAAGAATCTCCAGTATGTACTCCTAATGGATCAATATTTTCAATAAAACAAATTGTAATCATGTTATTTTTAGCATCTCTTACAACTTCTAATTCTAATTCTTCCCATCCTAAAATAGATTCTTCAATTAAGCATTGGTGTACTAAACTTGCTTGCAACCCTCTATTTACAACTGTTTTTAATTCATCAACATTGTAAACAAGTCCTCCACCTGCTCCACCCATTGTATAGGCAGGTCTTACAACTACTGGATATCCTAATTTATCAGCAATAGCTAAAGCTTCATCAACCGTATTTGCAATTTCACTTCTTGCCATTTCAATACCAAGTTCATTCATGGCTTTTTTGAATTCTAAACGGTCTTCTCCACGTTCAATAGCATCTACTTTTACCCCTAATACTTGAACGTCATATTTGTCTAAAACTCCGGCATTACTTAATTCAGAACATAGATTTAAAGCTGATTGTCCACCTAAGTTAGGAAGTAAAGCATCTGGTCTTTCTTTTTCAATGATTTGTGTTAATCTTTCTACATTCAATGGTTCAATATATGTCACATCTGCAGTTTCTGGATCTGTCATAATTGTAGCTGGGTTAGAATTGACTAAAACAATTTTATACCCTAATCCTCTTAATGCTTTACAAGCTTGTGTTCCTGAATAATCAAATTCACATGCTTGACCAATAATAATTGGTCCTGAACCAATGACTAATACTGTGTTAATATCTTCTCTTTTTGGCATCTTTAATCCTCCTTTTGATTGTAAAAAAAACATATCTTAGAAAAGATATGTTTCAAATTAAAAAATAAAAAGCGAAAAAGGGCCCATGTCTTTATATTGAATTGTCATAAGTAGATTTTTTTTCATAATGGCCTCCTATAAGCAATTTCGCTCTATCCATAGAAAGATTATATAAGATAATGATTGGGAATTAAATAAATTAAAATATAATTATCATACTAATTTTTTATTTCCATGCCAAATAATATCCTTGCCAATTCTTTTTAAGTTGAGCTGTTACTTCTTGTTTCTTTTTTATTTCCATTTCATTTGTATACGTATATTCAACCATCACAGTATCTTCTTTTTTTATATTTTTACATGTATATGCTTTTTCAAATTCAATATATTCTTTATCACTATTGATTTGATTTAAAACAACCGTTTTCTTTTTATCACTATTAATATAAATTGTTCCTTTCACATCATGATATTCTGTATTTCTTTTAAAATTATATTCTTTATCCCACAAATAGATTTCATCCTTCTTTGTCTTATTTCCACTAAATGAAAGAGTAAAATCACCTTTGTTCTTTTTTTCATTATAACTTTCTAACATAATTCCACCACTAGCATCTTCATCTAAATAGTTTTCAAAGTTCACATCTATATCTAATACTTCCGAATTTGTTTTACCATTTGTTTGTGAAATAACTTGTGCTGTTGTATTATCTTGATAATTTTTTAAAATCAAATCAATATTTATATTATAACTATCCTTTTTAATATCACTGATATAACCACTAAAATAAGTACAAATAGAATTTGTATTTAGTGAAATTGGTTGATCACCATAAAAGTCATTGATTTGTTTTTGCAATGAAGAATTTGCTTCTTCCAATGCATCCATTTTCTCACTCATCTTAACTGCTACATAACTTTCCATAATAAATGCTAGAAAAACAACAATTCCAAAGATAATAATCATATTTCGATGATTAGTACTTTGATCCGTTTTTATTTTTTTGCTTTCATCTAAAAGTTTCTCTAAAGAGATTCCAAAAACATCAGCCATAGCCTTACAACTTTGTATATCAGGTGATGATTGATTACTTTCCCATTTTGATATTGTTTGTCTTGATATATGCGGTAATTTACCTAATTCTTCTAGCGATAATCCCTTCATTTTCCGATATTTTTAAATACGTTCTCCAAGTGTCATATAATCTTTCCTCATTTTATTCATCATAACATGAAATAAGAAGAAGATATGCTCTAAGGATTAACATTTTGTCTATAAATCTTTACTTTAATAAAAATCAAATATTTCGTACAATTATCTAAAGGAATTCTATGAAATCTAAAATACTCTTTATTTGTTGTTTTATTTTATTATTATGTGGTTGTTCAAAAAAGGAAGACACTAAAACCGAAGAACTTCTTACAAATAATGATATTGGTTTTACAATTATCGTTGAAGATGGTCGTGGAATTACAAAGGATTCTAGGATAAATCATATAAATGATTATATTGGTGATCAGTATATAGAATCAAAAAAGAATAATGATACAGTTTATTATAATGATTCTATTCAAATTACTTTAAATAAAAAGAATAAAGTTAAAAAAGTAGAACTCTTTACAGATCATTACAAAGTTGAAGGTAATTTCTACGTTGGTTTAGAAAAAAATAATTTAGATTACGAAAATCACAAAGAAGCGAACAATCAATATATTGCCTATAGTGAGAATAAAACAGTTAAAATGACCTACACGCTTTCAAACAATACAATTACAAAAATCACATTAGCCTAAAAATAGTTATCAATCAGATAACTATTTTTCTTTTAATTTCTTCATTTTTTCTTCTTTTGCAATCGTTTTAAAAATAATACTTTTACTTGTAGGACTATATGATTCAAAATCTATCTCATGTGCATGCTCATCATATATTGGTGCATCATCCACAATAATCGTTACATTCATACGTAAAATATCATAAATTCTTTTTACTAATTTATTATTGGGATTTAAATTAGGATTTGTTTCAATTCTATAAATAGTACTCTCACTTACTCCTAAGCCCTCTGCAAGCTCTTTTCTAGAAACGCCTCTTTCTATTCTTTTATTCATAATTAGCTCATTAACATTCATTATCCGTCACCCTTTTAATTCATGTTAACAATTAAATCGTGCATTTTACGCATTATAAAAGATACCTTCAGGAACGATAACTATTCTTTCATGCGCGTTCTATTGACTTTATATTCGTGTCAAATATAAAGTACACTTAAGGAGGTAATTATGATAAACTATTTAATTGAAAAATACTTTACATTGTTAAGCGGGGTAGCTTACTTAGGTGCCTCATCAGAATCAATATTAAATTTATATGAATTCGAAAAACCTGAACAATTAAAGAATTTAAACAAATAAGGAAGGTGGCATCATTATGAATATTTTGATATTAGAGGATACAAATACTTTTGTAGAGGAGTTTGTTGATATACTCAAAAATAACAATCTATTCGCTGATGCCCATTTCTTTTGTCTAGGGGATCACTTTGAAGAGATTGATAACACAAAAGACTACCAAATTATTTTTATAGATGTTCATTTAAGTAAATCAATAAATGGTATCGATTTTTCTATAAAACTTAAAAAGAGGTTTCCCAAAGCACTTATTGTTTTTGTGACCATGAACAATAACTTTGTTCATAAATCCATGGAACTTCAACCATTTTATTTCATTAGAAAAGATCATTTAAATGAAGACATGTCTATCTTCTTTAAAATGTTTAAAGAACATTTAGAAAACACAAGTTTTATAGTCATTAACGCTAGAGAAAAACACGTACGTATTAATACCAGTGATATTATCTACATAGAAGCTGATGGTCATTACTTAAAAATTGTCACATTAGATGGTGAATACAAATTCAAAGAAAAGATAAAAGAACTTAAAACTCAACTCAATAATAACAATATCATTCAAGTACATAGATCCTATCTTATTAATTTAGATTTTGTCTATGATGTAAATTCCAAGTTCATCATCTTAAGAAACAAGAAAGAAATCAATATAGGTAAAACATATAAAAAGAAATTTAAACTAACTTATCAGGATTATTTACTCAATGGTAGCTTATAGTATATTTCTTAATTTTGTAGAAATTTTAACTCTTACAACATTTGTTTACCTTTATTATTCACTTTCAAGTAGAAAACAATTTTGTCTTCTACTTACTTCTTTATTCTTAATATGTGAATTATGTGATATTTTTAGAGAAAATGGTTTCATGATACTAATTGGATACTTTATCGCATGTTATTCATTTGTCTTGTACGAAAAAAGAAGAATACACTTTGGAGATATATTTATATTAGCCGGTTATTTATTTTCAATGTTCATATATCCTTATATATCTTATTGTCTATATAATAAAATATTAGATACTGGATATGAAACTGTATACTACATTTGTGCAGGTATAACTTCTAAATTATTTTTAATACTTGTAACCTGTTGGTTACTTAGCCATTTAAAGTTCACATTTCCTGTTCCTAACAAACAATACTCATTAGTAATTATCACAGAAGTTGTTATTTTAAGTATTTTTGGAATGATTAGCTATGATAATGTAGAAGTAACTGCATCTTATAGTCCTGTTATTATTTGTATTTTATTATTGATTACTTTCATTCTTATTATAATTAATGGTATTTACCTAAATCGAATATACGCAGAAAAGATGCAGTATGAAAAACAATTACAAAAAGAAAAATATATAAAACAAAGCTTACGTCTCATACAAAACATTAGTTATGATATTGATGATAAGAAACATCGTATTCATTGGATATTAGAACACATTAAACACTTAAACAACGATACAAACACTGAAATATCCAAAGCTATTGAACAATATCAATCTAAAAACACTTACCAAAAATTAGTTGCATCTAAAAATCCGGTATTTGATATTTTGATTTCTGTAAAAATCAATAGGTTACAAGATGATAATATAAGTATTTAACCTTTCTTTGAAATTAGCCAAAATGAAAAATATGATGATTTAGATTTTATTGATGTTATTTCTGAAATATTAGATTATGTTAAAAGACATAATGAAATAACTTTGCATATCAAAGGTCAAGGTATTTATACGTTAGTTGAACTTTATTCAGAAAATGATTTTTATGATTATGATAGATGTAAAATTGAATCTGATTTAATTGTTAAGAAAAAGAACATTTATAAAGATGGTATTTATTACATGAAATTTTTATTAAAAGGAACAAATGATGATGTTAGAGAAAATTTATGATAAATATGATTTTGATCAAGATTATGAAGTATATAAGTACGGTCAACAAGTTTTAATATTTAATTCAATCGTTAATATATTTATGTTTATTCTAGGATTATGTTTACATGAAGGACTTATGACATTAGTTTGGATGCTTTCATTTTCCGGATTAAGAGTGAATTTAGGCGGATATCATTGTGATAGTCCTGTTAAATGTTTTGTATCTTCCAATTTAATATTTTTTCTATCCATGCTTTCTTATAAATATTTAAGTTCGTATTTCTTATTATTATTTATTCCACTTGGAATACTATTTATGTTATTTTTTAAATATATTCCATTTATAAATAAAAAAGCAAAAATTACAATATGTATAGAACTTATTTGTTTACTTATTCCAAAAATAAATATGATTGTTATTCTAGCTTTATGCGAAAACATCATTTTATATTTAATGACAGCCAAAGAAAAAGTCAATTCGTAATGTGAATTGACTTTTTAAATACTATTTATTTTGTAGATATTCATCCATTGCTTTAGCTGCTTTTTTACCAGCACCCATAGCTAAGATAACTGTTGCTGCACCAGTAACAACATCTCCACCTGCATAAACACCATCTTTAGATGTTTTCATTGAATCTTCATCAACGATAATTCCACCCCAAGATTGGCAATCTAAACCAGGAGTTGTATGTCTAATTAATGGGTTTGGACTTTGTCCAATAGCAACAATAACTGTTCCTGTTTCAATTGTGAAGTTAGATCCTTCTTTAGCAATTGGTCTTCTTCTTCCAGATGCATCAGGTTCACCTAATTCCATTTCAACACATTCCATAGATTTAACCCATCCATCTTCACCTTCAATTTTAACTGGATTAGTTAATAGTTTGAAGATAATTCCTTCTTCTTTAGCGTGATGCACTTCTTCAGCACGAGCAGGAACTTCTTCAGGTCCACGACGATAAACGATATATACGTTTTTAGCTCCTAAACGTTTTGCAGTTCTTGCAGCATCCATAGCAACGTTACCAGCACCGATAACACATACTGTATCTGTTACTTTAACTGGAGTAGGATGATCTGGGAATTGATATCCTTTCATTAAGTTAACACGAGTTAAGAATTCGTTTGCTGCATAAACACCGTTTAAGTTTTCCCCAGGAATTCCTTGGAAACGTGGTAAACCAGCACCACTACCTACGAAGATTCCTTGATATCCTTGTTCTTGTAATTCATCAATTGTAATTGAACGTCCTACAACAACATTTGTTTCGAAATCTACACCTAAAGCAGCAACACCATCTACTTCGCTTTGTACTAATTTTTTAGGTAATCTGAATTCTGGAATACCATAAGATAATACCCCACCTGTTTTATGTAATGCTTCAAAAACAGTCACATCATAACCTTTTTTAGCTAATTCACCAGCACATGTAATACCAGCAGGTCCTGATCCAATAACAGCAACTTTTTTACCATTTTTTTCAATTTTTAATTCTGCAGGTTTTCCATGTTCTCTATGATAATCAGCAACGAATCTTTCTAATCGTCCAATTCCTACTGATTCAGTTTTAATTCCTCTAACACATTTACCTTCACATTGATTTTCTTGAGGACAAACACGTCCACAAATTGCAGGTAATGCGTTTTCTCTTGTAATTGTTTGATAAGCTTCTTCAAATTCACCTTCTGCAACATGATGAATGAATTCAGGAATTGGTACTCCTACTGGACATCCATCCATACAGAATGGTTTTTTACAGTTTAAGCAACGAGTTGCTTCTTCCATAGCTTGTTCTTTTGTATATCCTAAAGAAACTTCTTCAAAGTTTTTATTTCTTACATTAGGATCTTGTTCAGGCATTTTAACCTTATTTGGTGACATATTAGGCATTATTTTGCACCTCCCATTAAATTACAAATACGATCTGCATTCGCATCTACTTGATGTTCTTCTTCTTTAAACATTCTTTGACGAGCCATTAATTCATCAAAGTCTACTGATAAACCATCAAAGTCTGGTCCATCAACACATGCGAATTTAATTTTACCATCAACAGTAACACGGCAGCATCCACACATACCTGTACCATCAATCATAATAGGGTTTAATGAAACCATTGTTTTTAAATTATGAGGTTTTGTTACCCCAACAACAGCTTTCATCATAGGTACTGGTCCAATAGCGATAACTTCATCAATTGGATCACCATTATCAATTAATTCTTGTAATTTAACAGTTCCAAATCCTTTTTCTCCTAAAGATCCATCATCTGTCATCACATATACATTTTTACAGAAAGTTTTGAACTTATCTGCCCATAATACATATTGTGCTTCACGTCCACCAATGATAACATCCACATCTACACCCATTTCAGCTAATTTTTTAAGTTGTGGATATAATGGTGCACTACCAACCCCACCGGCAATACCAACAACATGATTTGATTTATGTAAATCAGTTGGTACACCTAAAGGTCCAACAAAGTCAGTGATTTCATCACCTTCGTTTAATTTTGCTAATTGACGAGTTGAAAAACCTACAATTTGATAAATAATTGTAATTGTTTCAGCTTCTCGATCATAATCAGCAATTGTTAAAGGAATTCTTTCTCCATCTTCACCAACTCTTAAAATAATGAATTGACCTGGTTCGCATTTTCTAGCAACCATTGGAGCATGAACTTCCATTAATTCAACAACATCATTTAGTCTTTCTTTTTTGACTATTTTGTACATTTCTGGTTTCCCCCAATTCTTTTAGACTACCTCTATTATACGCTTATGTGAATAAAAAAACAACGTTCCTTCTAGTAAGATTTACTAAAAGAAAATCGTTGTTTTAATTTTTTAAAAATTCTATATTTTGAATATTTTTTGCTCTTTCAAGCTTTTCAATTAAGTTAATATTATAGTTATTTTTAAACAATAAAGAGAATATAATATCCATTATATAATCTGCATTTTTTCTTAAATAGCTATCACTAATAGAACTAACAGCAATCACTGTGCCTTCTTTTTGTTTAATATAATTCACAATTCTTTTAATCTCTTGTTTCTCTCCAGAATACGAAATCACAATAGCAACACTATCTTTATTAGAAAGCATTGCTTGTCTATTTTGATCAGATGATATATGTTTTAGATTTATAATCACCTATTACTGAAGAGGCAAAATGTATTCTAAAGTCGTTATAGCTTTTTTCAACTAATTTTTTACAAAATCTTGAAATTGTTGATGGTGATGTATATGTAAGTTCAGCTAAATCTGTTATTTTCAAATCAACAATATAATTGGCTATACCTTTTTCTAAATCTGTAAAGTTATCTTGATATTCTAACTTATAAAGTAAGCTCATAGTATCACCTCAATATAAAAATAAAATATTCTTACGACAATAAATAGTGTTATAGAATACTTTATAATTTATTTTCAAATATCTTAAAAAAATCACTTTTTATTTTGAAAAATTTTTATTCTTTTTTTCCAATATAAACAGAAACCTTTTGACTTAAATCTTCATATACTTTTGTTGAGATGCGATGATCCGTAATAATACCATCGATTTCTTCCCAAGAACAAACTGTATATAATCCTTTTTCTTGAAACTTACTACTATCAGCAACCACAAAAACATAATCACTTTTTTCAATCATTTTCTTTTTAACTCCTAATTCTTGATAGGAATGACATGTTGGTCCATCACTATTTAATAATCCAGAAGTTCCTAAAACACAGACATCTACTTGAACTTTATCTAGATATTCTTCACTCCAATGTCCTACTATTGATTGATTTTTTTCTCTTTTTTGACCAGGAGTTAAAAACACATTATGTAAATTTCCATCTAATTGTTCAAATGCACCTATAGAAACCGTAAAAATATCTTTTGAAGGCATTAAATTAATATATGAACAACAACTTTGACAAGTACTTCCTGAATCAATGATCATACTATTATGTGCCATTAATATTGAAGAAATACAACGTGCAATTTCTTTTTTTTCATCATATTTTTGTTTTTCTCTAAATTCGATATTTTTTTCTGTTCCTAACGTTGCAAGTGTTGCTCCACCATATTCTTTTTTAACAACTCCTTTTTCTTCTAAAAAAGTTAAATCTTTACGAATTGTTTCCATACTTACTTGATATTTTTGGGAAAGTTCTTTTGCTTTGACATATCCTTTTTGATCTAATAAATCAACAATTTCTTGTAATCTTTTTGTTGCAGTAATAGCCATATTTCATCACTCCTTGAAGAGATTATAGCTACCTATATACAAAAACACAACTTGCGATTAGTTGCGTTTTAAACATACTTTTTATTTATTATAAAAAAAACTTGGGATTTCTCCAAGCTCTATTAAGCTTCTACAGCTTGTTTGTTTTGATATTTTTCGTAAAAAATTAAGAATGGTGTATAAATAACTACAGAAATTGCAATTAAAATTGCTTGAGTTACTGCACCCATAATATTTGCACCTGTTGCCAAGAATCCAAAGATCAATGATGGACATGTCCAAGGTACTGTTAAACATGCAACTGGACAGAATCCAATAACTGTTAATACATAACCTACGATTTCAAGAACGATTGATGTTAATACAAATGGAATACCAAATGTAACTGTTTCGTTGATTTCGAATAATCCTGGAATTAATGATAATGAAGCGATTGCTTTGTTATCTTCACGTTTAGAGAAAATAAAGATAGCAATAACTAAACCTAATGTACATCCAGAACCACCAATTTCACCCCACATTTGAATAGCATACATATTAATAATGTTTGTTGTTTTTTCACCTCTGTTGAATTTTTCAACGTTTTCAAGTGCTAATGGAGTAAAGATTGATTCTTTAACAGCTGATACCATATTATTACCATGAATACCTACTAACCAGAATAACATGATTACTAAATATAAAATAATAAAACTAGGAACAGTTGCACCTAAGCTTCCTAAAAGATCTTGGATACTGTTTTTAATAATATCATTTAAATATAAACCTGTTATGTTATAATATGCTGATCCAATACAAGCAGTAATGATCAATGTTAAAGTAGCTGGTACTAAAACTTCGAATGCACGAGATACACCTGGTGGAACTTGATCAGGCATTTTAATGCATCTTGTTTTTCAAAGAACGAAAAAAGGAAAAGTAAACGGGCGTCGCTTACTTTTCCTACGTCATTCAATGAATATAGTTGTCAAAAAAATATCTAAGAGAAGAATGACTTTATAATCTTCTTTGATTACACTTTCATTTTACATATCTTTTATGAATTGAAAATGAAATTTATAGATTTTGATAACTATTTTCATATATTTTTTCATTTATGATTTAGTGTATGCAAATTATTTTCATCGATGTGCTTGAATAAAGGAAATATTTTTTAATTCAATTTCATTAAAATACTCTGACATATGATTATTCATCATTTCTGATGTCAAAGTTTCGTCTGCACTATACCAACTTTTAGATTTAAAATAGTCTGCAATCTCAGGTGTTTTAAACGTACAATGATGTCTGGCATAAATTTCATTAAGTCCTAACCGTAACTGAGAATCATCTTTATTTTCTAAATCAACTTCTGTAAGAAGTTCTGTATCACTATGAGCAAATATATATTCATCCTCATCTGTATTTTCTTCTACTGTTGTTTCTATTTTTTCATTTACAATAACTTGAAGGGCTTTTTCTTTACCTGATTCACTAGTACAAATTACTTTTGTCTTACCTGATGATAAAGCCGTAATTTTACCATTTGTATCTACGATACATATTTTTTCATTTTTCGATTGATAAGTACATTTAAGATTAGTTTGAATAGTATATTCATCTCCAATATTTAATGTAACTTTACTTTTTTCTAAATGTAATGGTTTTTCAACATGTTGACTAACAAGATTATCTGGTGAATAAGATGGTTTATTTCCTTTAAAAAATAAAATAAATCCTAACATAGCAATCACCACGACAAGTGCTATGATTCCTAAAATAATAATTTTAGTGTTTTTACGCACTTCTTTTTTATGTTTTTCTCTATTTTTTACCCTTGAACCTACTTCTTCTACTTGGATATCCTCTTGCGATATTCTTGTTCCACAAATATCACAATATTTGGCTCCTTTTGTTAGTAAACTATGACATTTTGGACATAACATAATCATCATCTCCTTACCTTTATTATAAAATAAAATATATTGATTTTCACTACCCGTTTTAGTATAATGTCAAAGACTGGTTCGAGAGCCAAACCCAGTATAAAAAACTAAGGATAAGTAATGAAGATGGCTCTGTCATCTTTTTTATTTCATCTGGCTTCTAACTGTACTTTAGAAGAGGAGGACTACAAATGAATAATAAAAAGGTACAATTAATTGTAATGAATGCCATGATTGGTGCTGCTTATGCAGTTTTAACAATTTTGATTTCACCTATTGCTTATGGAGCAGTGCAAATGCGCTTAACTGAAATTATTGTTTTACTTGCATGTTACAACAAGAAATTTATTCCAGGACTTACTATTGGATGTTTGCTTGCAAACCTTGCATCTCCAATGGGATTATATGACATTTGTTTTGGAACAGCTGCAACATTGATTGCTTGTCTTGGTATGTATTATGTTAAAAATGTTTTTGCTGGAGCTTTAATTGGTGGGGTTGTCAATGGTTTAATCGTTGGTTTAGAACTTTATCTAGCTTTAGAATTACCATTTATGATTAATGCATTCTATGTTTTCATTGGTGAATTTATTGTTTTAATTATTGGAGCATTCTTATTTAAATGTTTAGAAAAAAATAAAACACTTATGAATAAATATATTTTAGAATAGTAAAAAAGCTATAACAGCGAAATGCTTGTTATAGCTTTTATTTATGTTCTTCAATATAGTTTACTATATCGTTTACTGTTTTAAAATTCATAACGTCTTCATCAGGAATTTCAATTCCAAATTCTTCTTCAGCAGACATGATTAACTCAACTGAATCTAATGAATCTAATTCTAGATCTTCTTTTAATTTAGCATCTAAAGTAATTTTTGATTCATCAATATCCATTGTATCTTTTAAAATTTCTTTGATTTGATCAAGTACCATTTTATTTCCTCCTTCTGTATACAGCTATTATAACAAATGCTTTTGATTTGTAAACAAAACAATTTGACAAACAACCTAAAAGTCTATATCATTTAGGAAAGTATGTTTGGGAGGTAAAATAATGATTTTAAGACCAACGAAAATCGAAGATATTTCACGTGTCATTGACATTATTAATCAAGCAAAAACTTATTTCAAAAATAATGATATTGATCAATGGCAAGATGGATATCCTAATGAAGAAACAATTGAAAAAGATATAGAAAATAATGAAGCTTATGTTTTAGAAGAAGACGGTGTTATTTTAGGAACGTGTATGGTAACGATTCATGGAGAACCTGCTTATAACCGTATTGAAGGAAAATGGATTTTAAATTGTCCTTATATATGTGTACATCGTATTGCTGTTGATAATGAATATAAAGGAAAAGGATTAGCTTCTACGATTTTAGATCAAGTAGTTGCTATGTATCCAGATTATCATAGTGTTAGAATGGATACACATCATGATAATCTTTCTATGCAAAGTTTTTTAACTAAATATGGTTTTAAATATTGTGGAGAAATCACTTTAAAAAGTGGTGCTTTAAGAAGAGCTTATGAAAAAAGAATCTAAGCTCTTTTTTTATGTCCTTAATTTTCCTTCTTTAAGTAATCTTAATAATTCATCATTTTGCCTTTGTGAACCTGTATAATTATCTATTCCATTTAATTTAGCTAATTTTGTTCTATTAGCAAAAGAAGCATCTTCTTGAATAGAACGCAATGCATCTGTAAAACTATTGCCTGTATAATCAGGTGCACTTAAATATCTTATCTTTCTTTCTATGACCTGATCATTGACCCAGCCGGCATCTTGTCCTATAAGATAGGGATTTCTAGCACCTTGAACAATTCTCGTAATAATTCCAAAATGACGATATGGCATTAATGGTTGCGTAGATTCACTTGTTAAAAATACATGGTGAAATTCTACCTCATCGCCTATCTTATACCTTGTTAAATTCGTATTAGAAAAATTATTATAACCACCTTCTTCGATGATTTGTGGAAAATCTTTATAGGCATAATTTAGATCCACCATTGTATCAATTCCTAAAACATTTCCTGTAGCGCTATATTGCCACATACCATATTCTCCATCATAATTAAGTTCATCATTATATCTTGCAATCCATTTTGTATACTCATTAAAGATTGGACTTGTAAGTTTAGTTCTAAACCAAAACAATGATGCATACATTCCTACATAGTAACCTTCTTGTTCGAGTCTTTGAGCAAATGTTTGTGCAATATTCGCTATTGTTTGATTACTTTGTCTTCCTGTTGTATTATTATCTTCTAAATCATAATAAACAGGATAGGCCATTTGATAATCCTTTACGAGTCTTAATACATGTTTAGCTTCTGATAGAGCTTCTCTTTCATTGGTTGCATAAGAATATAAATAAACCCCAAAAGGGATTTTTAAACGTGTACATTCATCCGCATTTCTTTTAAAATACGGATCATCTTGACTTTCCAGATTACTTCCATACCCACATCTAATGATTGCAAAATCGATATGTTTTTTAACTTCTTGCCAATCAATCAACCCTTGAAATTTAGAAACATCAATTCCATGTTTTACCAAAATTTTTCACCTCATTATAAAATATGTCACAATGTCAAAAATGTTATTATTATCGTTGTTTATATTTACTTTTGGTTAAAAAAATAAGATAATAGCTACGGGAGGAATTATAGTTATGAAAAAGAGTTTAATCTCCATGATTTGTTTTACTTTGTTAGTATCCTTTTTTTGTTCTACAAGTCAAGTTCATGCAGTAAACTTTGAAGGACAAGAAGATAAATATATGAAACTTTGTTCTAGTAAAAGTTTATCTAATAGTAATTATAATACTTGTAAACAATTTAATTCATACTTAAAAAAGAAAAACAATCAGTTACAAAGTTCTATTGATGAATCTAAATCTAAAATTTCAGATACTCAAAGTTCATTAGATGACGTTGTTTCTAAAATTGCTGATTTAAATAACCAAATTGAACAAAAGCAACAAGAAATCAACTATTTAGAAAGTTCAATTAAATCATTAGAAGCAAGTATCACAGCTAAAGAAAACGAAGTTAAAGAACGTATGTATGCTATGCAATCATACAATAATAGTAATAGTTATATTGAATTTATTTTTGGTGCTTCAAACTTCTCTGATTTCTTTTCAAGAATTGATAGTGTCAATGAAATCACTCAATTCGATAAAGAATTAGTAGAAAAAATTGCTGATGAAAAGAAGCAAGTTGAATCTCAAAAAGCAACTATTGAAACAGTAAAAGCAAATATTGTTTCTCAACAAAACGAACAATATACTTTACAAACTCAATATGAAGATCTATTAGCTAAACAACAAAAAGATTTAGCATCTGCTGAAAGTGAACAATCTAAAATTTCTGATACTCAAAGTTCATTAGATTCATTCTTATCATCAGTCGTTGTTACTCAATCATCTTCATCAGGTAGTAGCAGTAGTGGTTCCACAACTATTAGACCATCTACAAATGTTCCTACTACAAATAAGTATGGTTCTACAGTTGTAGCTGCTGCTTATTCTAAATTAGGTTGTCCTTATGTATGGGGAGCAAGTGGACCTAATTCATTTGACTGTTCTGGTTTGGTTATGTGGTGTTATGCACAAGCAGGTGTTTCACTTGATCACTATTCTGGATCTCAAGGTCAATCTGGAGCAATTATTCCATTAAGTCAAGCTCAACCAGGAGATATCTTATGGAAAAGTGGACATGTAGGTATTTATATTGGTAATGGTCAATATATTCATGCACCACAAACAGGTGATGTTGTTAAGATTGCATCTAATGTAAGTAGATTTACTTGTGCAGTTAGACCTTATTAGTAATGACTTAAAACCTTTAAGTTTATAAGCTTAAAGGTTTTTATTTTGTATAAAAACAACTTTTATTTACTTTTTTTAGAAAGTGAGGTATAAATAATATGAGGGGGTGTTTTGTTTGAAAATTAAAAAATATTTTGTAGGATTTGTTGCATCTACAATGCTTGTATCAACATGCTATTGTATAAAACCTGTAGAAGCTATTGATTTTTCAAAAGATGAATCAAAATATATGTCACTATGTGCAAGTGGAAAACTAACAAATAGTAATAAGAAAACATGCGAAGAATTCAACAGCTATCTCAAAGCTAAAAACAAGAAGTTAAAAAAAGATTTAGAAAATCAAAAAAGTGCTGCGGCGAGTACAACGCAAACATTAGACAGTGTTCAAAAAAAGCTAAATTCATTAAATTCGGATATTTCATCTAAAGAAGCTGAAATTCAATATGTTGAAACATCTATACAAAATACCCAAGCAGATATAGATAAAGATAATCAAGAAATAAAAGATCGTATGTATATCATGCAATCTTATATGAATGAAAATACTTTTATCAATTATATATTTGGGGCTGATAATTTTACTGATATGTTATCTAGAATAGATAGTTTCAATACACTTACTTCAAGTGACCAAGATTTGATTGCTCAAATGTTAGAAAAGAAAAAGGAAATTGAAAATCAAAAAGTTACTTTAGAAAACGCTAAAATTGTTTTAGAAGAACAAAAGAAAGAACAAGCGGCTATTCAAGTACAATATGAAACATTATTAGAAGAACAAAGAAAACAAATTGCTTCTACGCAAGATGCTATATATGATTATGGTGCTGCAAGTGAATCATTAGCTGCTGCTATTGATAAATTCAATGCTGAAGCTTATGAAACAAAACCATCAACAGCTAGACCTGCTCCACCAGCATCAAATAATACAAATAGCAATAATTCAAATAATACTGGTAATAATAATTCAAATAACAACAATAATAATTCAAGTAGTAATAATAATAATTCAAGTAATAATAACTCTAATAGTAATACAAACAATAACGCTAACAATTCTAACACAAATAACACAACATCTTCTAATCTTGGATATAAAATTTATGAAGTAGCTCGTTCAAAATTAGGATGTCGTTATTATTGGGGTGCAAATGGACCAAATATGTTTGATTGTTCTGGATTAGTCTATTATTGTTTAAACCATGCAGGAAAATCTGTAGGTAGAACAACCGCAGCAGGTTATTCATCTATGTTTTCAGGGGTAAGCTGGTCAAATTCACAAACTGGTGATTTAGCTTGCTTTGGAACTGGATCAGTTACACATATTGGAATTGTAATGTTGAATAGTGATGGTACTAGAAGTTTAATTCACTGTGGTGGTGGCGGATCACATACTTTTGGAAATGATCCTAATGCTTGTGTTAAAATTAGTGATTTTCAACCTGGTTCTTATTACTATAAAAGAATTATAACAATTAGACATGTCTCATAAGGTCCATCTGGGCCTTTTTCTTTATAAAGAAAAAAGGTAGACGAATTTTGTCTATCTTTTTATTTTAAGAATGTTTTATAATCTTTATAATTTTTCTTTAATAATTCAGGTGTGTTTAAATGATATGGACATTTTGTCATACATTTTCCACAATTTAAACATTCTTCTATTTTTTTCATTTCATTTTGCCAATGATCATTAAGCCAACTTGCTGCTGGTGCTCTTCTTAACATTAAAGACATTCTAGCACATTGGTTAATTTGGATATCTTTTGGACAAGGCATACAATAACCGCATCCTCTACAAAAATCACCAGCTAACTCTTTACGATCATGTTCAATTAAATCTTGAATTTCTTGAGTAAGTTCTGGTGCTTTTGTTTGATATGAAATAAATTCATCCAATTCACTCTCTTTTTGAATTCCCCAAATTGGTAAAACATTATCAAATTGTGCTAAATAAGCATATGCTGCATCAGAACGATTAATTAAACCTCCAGATAATGCTTTCATACAAATAAAACCAATATTGTGTTCTTTACATTTATGTACTAAATCAATATCTTTTTGATCTGCTAAATAACTAAATGGGAATTGAATTGTATCATATAACCCACTTTCACAAGCTTCTATAGCTACTGGTAAACGATGATTTGTTAGACCAATAAAATGAATCTTACCTTGTGCTTTTGCTTCTAACATAGCTTCATATAATCCTGTACCATCTCCTGGCTTTGGACAAAACGATGGATTATGAAATTGATAAATATCAATATAATCTGTTTTTAAATTTTTTAAACTTGTTTCAAGATCTTGCCAAAATCCTTCTACTGTAGTAGATCCTGTCTTCGTTGCAATATAAATATCTTTTCTAACATCACTTAATGCATTTCCTAGCTTTTCTTCACTATCACTATACCATCTTGCACTATCAAAAAAACGAATTCCTTGATCATATGCCTTTCTTAAAATTGTTGTTGCATCTTCTTCAGTTACTCGTTGAATTGGTAATGCCCCAAAACCATTACGATTCACTGTAATTCCTGTTCTCCCTAATGTAACTTTTTCCATTACTTTTTCCTCTTTTTCTAATCTTAACTTAAATATTCACCAATTCCATTTACAATTCCTTGAACAATTTTATTTTGATAATCCTCACTTGAAAGTAATCGATCTTCTCCTGGATTTGATAAAAATCCCATTTCTACAATAGTAACAGGAACTTTTGACCAATTTAAACCTGTCATATTATCAACAATTGAAACTCCTCTATTTCTAGAACCTGTTGCCTTACAAATATTATTCACAATACTTTTTGAAAGTGATTGTGATTGACTTGCAATACTTGCACAATATCTATTAGAAGTTGAAGGCGCAAGTGTCAACGTTCCTGTAGAAGAAGATGATTCACTTGAATCACAATGTAAACGAATAAATGCATCTGCATTTGCCTCATTTGCCATTTGAGCTCTTTGAACATTAGATAAATCGACATTTTGTGATGTACGACACATAACCACAGTATAACCTTGATTTGATAAAGCTTCTTGTAATTTAAGTGCCACTTCTAAGTTGATTTGTGATTCTGTTTTCCCTGTTACACATCCTGTTGCCCCTGTTGTCACTTTTGCTTTCATTGTCGATGAACCTGGTCCATTAGGTTCTAATGAACTATTTCCTCGTGCTTGATGTCCTGCATCAATACAAATCACTTTTCCTCCGCCATGATAAATCTTAGCTGCTGATAATTCTTGTTTAGGTTTTTCTTTTACATGTACAGTTATTTCTTTTTCTGCTTGATTTCCTGAACTATCTTTCGCAAATACTTTTATTTGATAATCCCCTGCTTTATTTACATCTAATGAAGATAAATCATATTGTAAATCAACATTGCTTAAATCTGTTGCTTTGATTTCTTGATTAAAATCATAATTTTCTGTTCCTTCTTCAAATGAAACTTCATTTATTTCATTAAAAACAGGAGCTGTAGTATCTTTAACAATCACTTTCTTTTTTAGTTTTTGATCTTGATATTTAATATTTATTGTATAGTTTCCAATTGCTGGATAATCTTTTTGATCTTCATTTTTTAGATTATCTGTTATTTTTATTTCTTTTTTTATTTCTTTCAACTTATCTTTATCTATGTCTTTTGTTTGAATAAGATCATCAAATGAATATTGAACTGTATTTCCATATTCTACAAAAATCTCTTTTTTATTTTTTAATGATAATTCAATTTTTTCTTCTCGTGTAAGATAATAAATACCTCCCACTATCACCACGATAACAATCCCAATAACTCCTATAAACTTCTTTTTCATATTCTTTTTTCTCCTTAAAACTATTATACAAAAAAAAGAGAAGAATGGAAGTTCTTCTCTATAAACCTTTGACATGAATACGTGTAATTGCACGTTGCAAAGCTGCTTGTGCTCTTAACATATCTATTTCATCGTTTTGTATTTTAAGTCTTTCTTCAGCTCTTCTTTTTGCTTCTTGTGCTCTTTCTAAATCAATTTCTTCTTGCGATTCAATTGCATTAGCAATTAAAGTTGTTTCTGTTTCATTTACATAAATGAAACCACCTGCGACAGAAAAATATGTTCTTTTTCCATCAATAATATAATTCATTTGAGACACTTTTACACCACTTGCTAGTGGAATATGATGAGCTAAAATACCTATTTGTCCAGCAGTTGTATCAAGATTTATCTGATCAATTTCCACTTCTTGGTAAATACCTTGAGGTGTAATGATTTTTAGCTTAAATTTAGTCATTTTCGATTTGTTTAGCCTTTTCTACAGCTTCTTGAATAGTACCAACATTATGGAATGCTTGTTCAGGTAATTGATCCCATTTACCTTCAAGAATTTCTTTAAATCCTTGAACAGTATCTTCTACACGGACATATTTTCCATCTAAACCAGTAAATTGACTAGCTACTGTAAATGGTTGTGATAAGAAGTTACGTACACGTCTTGCACGTGCAACGATTAATTTATCTTCATCACCTAATTCATCCATCCCAAGAATTGCGATGATATCTTGTAATTCTTGATAACGTTGTAAGATTTGTTGAACACCATGAGCTACTTCATAATGATCTTTACCTACAACTAATGGATCTAAGGCTCTTGATGAAGAGTTAAGTGGATCTACTGCAGGGTAAATACCTAAAGCAGCGATTGAACGATCCAAGACGATTTTAGCATCTAAGTGAGCAAATGTTGTTGCTGGTGCAGGGTCAGTTAAGTCATCGGCTGGTACATAGACCGCTTGTACTGATGTAATTGATCCTTTTTTAGTTGATGTAATACGTTCTTGTAAAGCACCCATTTCAGTTGCTAGAGTTGGTTGATATCCTGCTTGTGATGGTACACGTCCAAGTAAGGCAGAAACTTCTGAACCTGCTTGTGTGAAACGGAAGATGTTATCAATGAATAATAACACGTCTTGACCTTGTCCATCACGGAATTGTTCAGCCATTGTTAAACCAGTTAAGGCAACACGTAAACGTGCTCCTGGAGGTTCGTTCATTTGTCCAAAGACAAGTGATGTTTTAGATAAAACGCCACTTTCTTTCATTTCATAGTATAAATCGTTACCTTCACGGCTACGTTCTCCAACACCGGCGAATACTGATAACCCACCATGTTGTGTTGCGATATTGTTAATAAATTCTTGGATCAATACTGTTTTACCTACTCCGGCACCACCGAATAACCCAATTTTACCACCTTTGATAAAAGGACAAATTAAGTCTACAACTTTAATTCCTGTTTCAAAGATTTCTGTAGTTGTCATTTGTTCTGCATAAGTTGGCGCAGATCTATGGATAGGCATACGTGGAACATCATTTCCTAATTCACCTTTACCGTCAATTGGTTCACCTAAAACATTGAACATACGTCCTAATGTATCATTTCCTACTGGAACTGAAATTGGGTGACCTGTATCAACAGCATCCATTCCTCTTACTACCCCATCAGTTGGTCCCATGGCGATACATCTTACTGCATCATCTCCAATGTGTTGAGCAACTTCTACGACTAATTCTTCTTCACCATTTTGAATACGAATTGCTGTATTTAATCGAGGTAATTTATCTTCGCTAGCAAATGCAATATCAATAACTGGCCCACGGGCACTAATTATTTTCCCAATATTTGCCATATTGACCTCCTTATTGCGCATTAGCTCCAGCAACAATTTCACTAACTTCATTAGTAATTGCTGTTTGACGAGCTTGATTGTATTTTAATAATAATTGTTCTGTTAATTCTTCTGCGTTATCTGTAGCATTTTCCATTGAAGTTCTACGTGACGCATTTTCACTTGTCACACTTTCAACAAGATAGCCATAAACGACAGCTTGTAAATACATTGGTATTAAACTATCTAAAACTTCTTCAGGACTTGGTTCAAAAATAGTGAATTTATTGGTAATTTCAATATTTTCAAACTCATTTGTATCAATTGGTAAAAGTGTTACTGTACGTGGTTTAAATGTTAAGTTATTAACAAATTCAGTATAAATGATTTTTATACTTCCCACTTCTTTATTAATATAAAGATCTGTGACACTTTTTACTAATTTAGTCACTTCATCAAAAGCTAATGTTGAATTTAATGAAGCAAAATCAGTATTGATTGGTCCTTGATGCGTTCTACGGAAATAATTTGTTCCTTTACTTCCAATTGAGTAAACATAATCTTCATCTTTAATTTGTTGACTAATTTCTTTAAAGACATTGGCATTATATCCACCACATAATCCTAAACTTGAAGAAATAACAATATAAACATCTTTATCTACTTTATTTTCAGCGAGATAGGCAGAATCTTTTAACCCTTTATTAGAAGCTAAAATTTCTGCACATGTTTGTCTAACACCTTGATAATAAGGTTTTAATTCATCAAGTTGATTTCTTGTTTTACGAAGTTTAGATGTCGCAACTAATTCCATTGCTTTTGTAATCTTTTTAGTAGATTCAACGGATTTAATACGACGCTTAATTTCTTGCATTGATCCAGGCATTAGTTAGCCCCTTGTGTTTTTAAGAATTGATCAACATAAGCGCCTGTTGCTTCTTTCATCTTCGCTTCTAATTCATTTGAAATCACTTTTTGAGTTTCTATTTCAGTAATAAATTCAGGATGAGACATTTGAATATTTTCTACTAAACCATCCATAAATTCTTTTACTTTTTCTACAGCTATTTGTTTTGTATAACCATATTTTAATGCAAATAAAGTAATGACTTGTGTTGGCACACTACGTGGTGAGTATTGTGCTTGTTTTAATACTTCACGTACTTTTGCCCCATGATCCAATGTTGCTTTAGTAGCAGCATCTAAGTCAGAACCAAATTGTGCGAAAGCTTGCATTTCTGCATATTGAGCAAGTTCAAGTTTTAATGAACCAGATACTTGTTTCATCGCTTTAATTTGTGCAGTAGAACCTACACGTGATACAGATAATCCTGTATCTACAGCTGGTCTAAATCCAGAGTTGAACAATTCTTGTTGTAAGAAGATTTGTCCATCAGTAATTGAAATAACGTTTGTTGGAATATATGCTGAAATATCCCCAGCTTGTGTTTCAATGATTGGTAAAGCAGTAATTGATCCTCCACCATTTTCTTCATTTAAACGGCAAGCACGTTCAAGTAATCTTGAATGTAAATAGAAGACATCCCCTGGATAAGCTTCACGTCCTGGTGGTCTTTTTAATAATAACGACATTGTACGATAAGCTACCGCATGTTTCGATAAATCATCATAAACAATTAAAACATCTTTTCCTTCATCTAACCAATGTTCAGCAATTGCACATCCAGCATATGGTGCAATATATTGAATTGGTGCAAGTTCACTCGCTCCGGCAGAAACAACACATGTATAATCCATTGCTCCACCTTGACGTAATTTTTCAACAACTTGTGCAACTGTTGAATTCTTTTGTCCAATAGCAACATAAACACAATAAATGTTTTGTCCTTTTTGGTTTAAAATTGTATCAATAGCAATTGCAGTTTTACCTGTTTGACGGTCACCGATAATTAACTCACGTTGACCTCTACCGATAGGAATGATAGCATCAATTGATGTAATACCAGTTTGTAATGGTTGATCAACTGATTTTCTTGTCATGACCCCACTAGCAACACGTTCGATCGGTTTAGTTTTACCAGTATTGATTTCACCTTGACCATCGATTGCTTGTCCTAATGGATTAACAACTCTTCCTAACATTTCATCCCCGACAGGGACTTCAATAATTCTTCCAGTACGTTTAACTTCGTCTCCTTCTTTAATCGTACTTTCAGATCCAAGTAGTACGGCTCCTACACTATCTTCATCTAAGTTCATGACCATTCCGTAAACATCATTTGGGAAAAGTAATAATTCACCTAACATGGCATTATCTAACCCATGAATAACACTTACACCATCACCAACAGTCACGACTGTTCCGACATCTTTTTGTTCAATGATATCGTCATAATGCTTAATTTGTTCTTTAATTAAAGCACTAATTTCATTTGGTCTAAGCCCCACTATTTCCACCTACTTTCTTAATAGTTCTTTTTTAAGCATTTCTACTTTATTTTTAATTGTTCCATCATAAATACGGTTAGAAATTTGAACTTTAATACCACCTAATAATGATGGATCAATAGATACTTTTAAAGTAACCTTTTTGTTTTCTTTTTGACTGATTGCTTTTTCTATATCTTGAATTTGTTGATCAGTTAATTCATAAGGTGTATAGATCATACCTTCTTCTATACCTAAATATTGATTTGATAATTTAATATAAGATTTAACAATATCATCAATATAACGAATTCTTCTTGATTGCACTAATAGTTTTAAGAAATTTAAAACATATTGATCAACATTCCCTTTAAATGATTGATCCAATAATTGAATCTTTTTATCATTTTCAATAAGAACGTGATTAAAGAATTGAACAATTTGAGGATCACTATCTAGAACCTCACCAACTAATTTGATGTCATCAAGATATTGAGTGACTTTATTTTCTTCTTTCGCTAAATCAAATAAAGATTCAGCATATCTATCGCCAACAACACTCATTAGTTAACCACATCATCAACAAATTCTTCTACTAATCCTTTGTTGATTTTTTCATTCATTTCTTTGTTCATCACTTTAGTTGCAACCTCAATAGCAACATCCACAATTTCTTGTTTCATATCTGCTTGAGCTTGTTTCTTTTCTGTTTCAATTTCTTTTTGTGCTTGTTCAATTTTAGCTCTTGCTTCTTCGTTTGCTTGATCAATAATTTGTTGTTTCACTTTTTGACCATCATCTTTTGCTTGATCAAGAATTTCACGATATTTACTTGCCGCTTCACGCGCTTCTTTTTCAGCTGTTTCTAAATTTGCAGAAGCTTTTTCGTTCATTTCTTTTGCCTCATTGATTGTAGATTCTATGTAATCTGCTCTTTTAGCAAAATATTCCATGACATTTTTCCATAAAAACTTCTTAAAAATAAGTAACAAAACTCCTGTAGATAATAATTGAACAATCAGTGTTGTAAGATTAGGGAATAATTTTCCTGCTATATCTGGCATCTTTATTCCTCCTTTGTCAGATTTTCAATTATTAATATACGAATAATAAGATTAAAGAAACTAATAAACCATAGATGGCAACTGTTTCTGATAAGGCAATCCCTAAGATCATCATAGTACGGATTTTACCTTCAGCTTCTGGGTTTCTACCAACAGCTTCTACAGCTTTACTAGCAGCAATCCCTTCACCAATCCCTGTTCCTAAACCTGCACATACAGCAAGACCTGCTGCAATAGCAATTAAACCTTTTACCATAATTTTTTCCTCCTAAAAAATAGTTCATTTTTCATTTATATCTTAACTAGCAAGCTAGTAAAGAACTTAATCTGGATTTTCCATCATTATCAAGATAGATGATAATGTAACGAATACCAATGTTTGAATGCATCCTGCAAAGACATCAAAATAACAATGTAGCCAAGGAGCAATCACTGGTCCTAAAAAGTTAAAGTTGATCAATAACCCTGAAATGTAACCTGTTAATTGATAAACTAAATACATAAGGATCGATCCACTTAAAATATTCCCAAATAAACGCATTGATAACGAAATCAATGGCGAAAGAATACTTAATAAGTTTGTTGGTGGCCATACAGCACCCCAAATGTAAGATAATAATCCTTGTTTTTTGATTGCATTAAACTGAATTAAACAGAATGTAATTGTTGTTAATGCAAGAGTAATAGAATAATTTGAAGTTGGTGCTTCAAATCCTAATAATCCACTTAAGTTGGCAATGATCAAATATGCAAAGAGCATTGCAAAGTATGGATAATAGTTCTTTTCAAATTTCTTTGGCATGATACTTTTTAAATAGTCGTAAATCATTTTAACACCTGTTTCAACAACTAAAACAACACCTTTAGGTCTTGCTGTTGGATCAGCAGTTGCAAATTTCTTTCCGGCATAAATAAAGAAAATAGCCATCACCACCATAATAATCAATGAAAAGATTAATTCTACCTGTAAAGAATCTAAGAAGTTACTCACCCTTTCACCCCCTTCATTTGATAACTTACAATATATATAGTTATTTTAATGACCATATATCCAAAAAGAACACCCATCAGATTAAACCATTTTGGAATAAAAATAGCAATTAAAAAACCAATCGCATAAATTGCAAGTTTGACTATATTTAATAAGATAATTAAACTTGTAGATCTTTTTAAGTTCAATATCATATCAGACGTGATAATAATAACATAAAAAATTGCAAGATTAAATAAATATCCAAGCAAAAAACCTAGCGAATAACTGATAGATTTCATCATCAAACCAATAATTGAAAAAACGATAAAACCTATCAAAAAAATAAAAAATGATTTCTTAAAAACTAACTTTTCATTCATGATTTTCCACCTTTTAATAATGTTCTCATCACTTCTATAAACGCTAAAACAAGAAATACTAGCGTCAGAAGAGGTTTGGTTAGTAATATACTATCCAAATATAAACCCAATATGACGCCAGCTATTAAAGTTCCAAATATTTTACCTGATAATGTCAATGCATAAAGCAAATCTTTAAAAAGCTTTTCTTTATTATTCATTTGTTCCAAACAAACGATCTCCGGCATCTCCAAGTCCAGGAACAATATAACCATGCTCATTTAATTTTTCATCTAATGCTGCAAGTGTAATATCAACATCAGGATGTACTTCTTGAATCGCTTTAACTCCTTCTGGTGCTCCTACTAAACAAACAAGTTTTATTTTTCTTGCTCCTCTTTGTTTAATATTTTCAATTGCCATATTAGCACTTCCACCAGTTGCTAGCATTGGATCTAAAACAATGACTAAAGCATCTTCTAGACCTTTTGGAAATTTAGCATAATATTCACGTGGAATTAAAGTTTCTTCATCTCTTTCCATTCCAATATGTCCAACTTTAGCTGTTGGAATAATATCTCTAAAACCATCAACTAAACCAATTCCTGCACGTAAAATAGGTGCAAGAATAATTTGTTGATCCATTTCTTTTCCCACCATTGGACAAACAGGTGTTTCAATTGCTTTATCTTTTAATGAAACATTGCGTGTTACTTCAAATGCCATAAGTTTAGCAATTTCATCTAAGTTTTGTTTAAAAATATAAGTTGATGTATTTTTATCACGCATAATTGTTAATTTATGTTGAATTAAAGCATGATCTAATATTGTTACTGACATATTTGCCTCCTAGATATATTTAATATTTGAATACATTGTGACCTTTTCAGTAAGTTTTGCTACTCGTTTTAAACATTCTTCTTTAATTTCATCTGTTTCTTCATTTTTTAAACGATAAGCAATAATTCTAGCAACTTCTTCAAAGTCTTCTTCTTTGAATCCTTTTGTTGTCATTGCTGGTGTTCCAATACGAATTCCTGAAGCTTTGAATGGTTTTTCTGTATCAAAAGGAATTGCATTTTTATTAGCTGTAATATTGATTTCATCAAGTAAACGTTGTGCTTTTTTACCAGAAGTACCACAACTTGCTTTAACATCAACAAGTAATAAGTGGTTATCTGTTCCTCCAGCAACCAATCTGAACCCTTCTTCTTTAAAGACTTTTTCCATTGCTTTAGCATTTTTGATAATTTGTTTTGCATAGTCTTTAAATTCTGGTTGTTGTACTTCATAGAAACATTGTGCTTTAGCAGCGATAATATGCATTAATGGTCCACCTTGCATACCTGGGAAAACTGCACGATCAATATCTGCAGCAAATTCTTTTTTACACATGATGACACCACCACGAGGTCCTCTTAATGTTTTATGTGTTGTTGTTGTGACAATATCAGCATATGGAAATGGTGATGGATGAACGCCAGCAGCTACAAGTCCAGCGATATGAGCCATATCTACCATAAATAATGCGCCATTATCATGAGCAACTTTAGCCATAAATTCAAAATCAATAATTCTACTATAAGCACTTGCTCCAGCAACAACGAGTTTTGGTTTAATTTCTTCTACTTGTTTTTTATAAGCTTCATAATCAATTGTTTCTGTTTCTTTTGAAACACCATAGCTATAAAATTCATAGTTAATTCCTGAAAAGTTCAATGGATGTCCATGTGTTAAATGTCCCCCATCAGCAAGTGACATACCTAACACTTTATCTCCATGTTGTAATAAAGCTAAATAAACTGCAGTATTAGCTTGTGCTCCACTATGTGGTTGAACATTAGCATGTTCTGCCCCATAAATTTCACAAATTCTTTGTCTTGCAAGTTCTTCAACTTCATCAACAAATTGACATCCCCCATAATATCTTTTTGCTGGATATCCTTCAGCATATTTATTTGTAAGAACTGATCCAGCTAATTGTAATACTTCTTCAGAAACAAAGTTTTCTGAAGCAATCAATTCAATGTTATTTCTTTGTCTATTTAATTCTCTTTCAACACTTTCAAATAATTGTGTATCTTTCATTATTTATTACTCCTTTTCTAAAGCCATCATTTTTTGAATTCTTGCATCATGTCTTCCGCCTTCATATTCGCTTTCAAGCCATGCATGTAAGATTTCTAAAGCTAAGCCTTCCCCTATAACACGTTGCCCCATTGCCAACATGTTTGAATCATTATGTTGACGTGTTGCTTTTGCACTAAATACATCATGACATAATGAACAACGAATTCCGTTTACTTTATTGGCAGTAATGCTGACACCAATTCCAGTTCCACATACGACAACCCCCTTGTCGCACGTTCCATCAGCAACAGCTTTTGCTGCTTTAGAAGCATAATCTGGATAATCACAGCTTTCTTCTGTGTATGTACCAAAATCTACAACTTCATAACCATTTTTTTCTAAATCATCTTTTAATACATTTTTTAATCTGAGACCACCATGGTCACATGCCATTGCAATTTTCACTTCAATACCTCCATGATTTTTTCTTCACTAATACAACCTTGACGTAATATTGTTACATCATCATCAATTTTTACCACTGTACTTGCTAGAGTATTTTGACATTTTCCTTTGACGATCATCTTTAGTTTCCCATTAAATTCATGATACACATCTAAATCATTTAAAAGTGTCTCTTGACCTGAAATGTTAGCGCTTGTTACTAACATTGGCCCTACTCTTTTCAATAATTCTAATACAAATGGATCATCAGGTATTCTTATACCTATCGTTTCTAATCCCGCTGTAAAATCATCTGATAAAATTGATTTCTTTTTTAAAACAAGAGTTATCATTCCCGGCATAAATTCATCAATCAATTTTTGAGCATTTGTATTTACATAAGCATATTTTTCTATATCTTGAGAATCATAGATCATCAAAGATACTGCTTTACTATGACTTCTATGTTTAATTTCATAGATTTTTTCAAGTGCCGAAAGATTTCCAAACTTCACACCTAAGCCAAAAACAGTCTCGGTAGGAAAAGCCACAACCTCATCTTGTTTTAATAATTCAACAACCTCGTTTATGTTCTTTTTTTCTACCAAAACTGTTTCCATGATTCCACCTCATTTTGTGATATTATACTATTTTATTATTTAAAATGATACCCTTATCCCTGGATATTTATCTCTTTCAATAAAATATTTAGCATATTTCTTAACGATTTTCCCACTATTTCTTTAATTTTCCCTAAACAAGCAAAAATCAACCTATTTTATATAAAATAACAGTGAAATCTCTATACAAATAAAATTTAAAAAAAGATATTTCACTACCGACACACAGAAAATAAAAAATCTGAGATCATATCTTAAAAACACATTTCGCGTTCTCAGTTTAATATAGAGATTTTACTTGTGTTTAGAAAGGAGGCATTTAAAAAGCAACTCTGTTTAATGAGAGTTGTTTTTTATTTAAACCAAAAATGAACAAAAAAAGTAATCACCTATGCTGACAAGTTTGTGATTACTTTTTAATAAATTTTGAAATAAATCATCATAGCAATGAATCTATTTGAGAACTCTTTTCATATATATTACATTTTATTTCATCTTTAAAGACAATTCTATTTTTGATTATCTTTTAACCTATATTTTCTATTTGTGTTTGTACCAATTGATTCTACAGAATCCATTTGTGAAAGAATCTCTCTCGTTCTAGAATGTTTTAAACCAATATATTCTGCAATATCTTTTGTTTTTGCTTCTTTATTTTCACTAAGATATTCTTTTATTTTTATCATTTTTTCTTTTGTTTTATTTGTTATTTTTTTCTTCGCCGTTTTTTCTTCGCCACTTTTCTTCGCCGTTTTTTCTTCGCCACTTTTCTTCGCCGCTTTTTCTTTGTTTGTTTTATCTACAAATTCAAGTGTTAAGATAGTTCGATCAGGATCAAACCTTTCTTCAATAACAGGTTCTTTCCATCCTTGATCTTCCCATGTATTGAAGATATTAGGAACACCACTTCCAGAACGTTCACCTATGTTTACAAGATTAAACATTTTCATAAGAGTTTTATTACGCGGGTCAGATTCCCCACCTTTTCTCATTTGTTCCTTTCCAGTTCTAATATATCCAGGATTTTCGAAAATAATTTGATTTTGATCTTTTTTAATAACAACCCCTCTTGTCCCATAGTAATCTGCATTAATCAAACAATTAGCTAATGCTTCACGAAGTGCTTTATGGACAGGTGTATCGTCTATCCTGTCCCCTCCTTTCATTGAAAAAGGAACTTTAACATCTTTAATGATTTTATTATAGACTCTAAAATAAAAGTCACATATATTTCCAGACCATTCACCTGAACTTGATTGTAAACGATCAGTCCAACGAATAGATGGATCTAAAACTTCTCGATAATCTAAAAAATAATCTGGAAAATGACGTACAATATTATACTCATTTCCAAACATCAACATTCCTGCTGCTGTAGGATGTAATTGATGATCTTCTTTTGAAATTGCTGCTGCACCAATGCTTCTTAAATATTCATCATTATTTAATCTTTCAAAGGGATGTCCTGCATTTAATACTTGATGTCTATTTCGATAACCTTGGATTGTTTCATAGTTTAAATCTTCTAATGGAACATCATCTAGCACTTCCATATCCATTGTTTTTTCTGCTTGGTCACGTAACATTGTTTTAACTTGCAAACGTGTACAATGATAATCACCATCATGATTTCTTCTATATGTTCCATAAAATAAATTATTATTAATATAGACAGGTTTTTCTTCCCTTCTTGCCATTGGAACATGAATCACAATAATTTGATCATCTTCTTTTTTATAAACTTCTACATCATCATCTCTTAATAAGTTAATACTTACTTTTTGTCTATTATTAATATCATTCCAAAATTGTTTAATTAATTTTTGACAACTGTCAGCATCTAATCCTGAAGTAAACCATGTCCCATCTTTATTTTCTATTACCCCTAGAATAATAACTCCACCATATCCATTTGAAAAAGCAGAATACGTTTCCCAAATGGAGTTTGGTAAACCATTCTTAGCACTTTTTACTTCTCTTCGATTATCTTCTTTATATGAATCAAATTCATCTAAATCAAATAGTTTTTCCACAAAGATTATTCCTTTCTTTTGATCATATATAATATATGTTCATATATTGTATAAATTATACTATTTTTACTTCTAAAAAAATAGCTTATTTTAGCAAAAATAAAAAGGCACTGATCACTCAGAACCTTCATTATTTTTTAAATACAACCAACTTACTTAAAATATAATTCAAGATAACAACAATAACATTGACAACAACTTTAGCAACAACATCATTAACAATATTAAAATTCACTAAGAACCACATTAACATCATATCCATGATTCCTGTTGCTAACCTAGAGCCAAAAAAAGAAATCGCTTCTTTAATAATTTGATTATTTTTACTATCAAAAACATACTTTCTATTTGTAACATACGCAAATAAAACAGATAAAAACCATGCCATTGCATTAGAAAATAAATAATTCATATGTAAAAGATTTGAAAAAATGTAATAAACAACAATATTAACAACCGTTGTAAGTACTCCAAATACTAAATACATAATGATTTCTTTATTTTTTTGAATAATATTCTTCATATATTCTCCTTAAACAAATATCTTTATAAAACAAATTATTAATAGCATGAATACAATAAATTTAAAGGTATCCATATCTACAATCATTTTAAATTTCTTAGGTATACTTCTAACAATTCTGATATTACGAAATGAATCAATCATTTCATTTGTCATATCCATTAAACCTTTTGCACAATAAGGAATAAGTAATACAAAATATGTAATTGTATATTGTGATTTTGCTTCCCAAAATAAATGAAAAATAAATCCACCAATAAAAATAGTAGGTAGCAATAATCTATGTAATTTCATATGTCTTCCTGTAAAACAAATATAAGCTAGTGTTCCTAATAATACAGTAGACTCAAATACATTAAATATTTGATACCAAAGTTCGCTTTGAATATAAAAACTACTATGTCTTGTAACCCACGTTCCTTGGAAATCAGGATTACACCATTGCGATACAGTTTTCCTATATAAAAAATCAATAAATTCACTTGGATGTGTTATATAATTAAATAACGTATTTTTTAAATCATTCTTGGCTTGTGTATTCGCAAGATCATAATCTCCATTATTGTTTTCATAAACACTCCAGTTATACCCATTATACCAACCAGGAGCTACATCACTATCTTGTAGTCCCATTTCTACATAAGCAATCATCGGTATTCCTTTTCCTAATTCTATACCTGTTATGTTTTTTATAATTGTATTTGGAATAAATGATGAAGCAAAATATGCAGGAACAAATAAAATGAGCAAGATAATAGATGTATATTTTTTATTTAAAATAATATCAAATAAAATAAAGATGACCATTGCAACAAAAACAATCATATAATTTGATTTAAACATCATTGCGAAAATAATTGACCCTATAGATAATAAAATATACTTAATTTTACCTGTTTCAAAATATTGATATCCAGCAAGTATTGCTAGTAAAGAAAAAGCATGTCCAAAAAGATTTCCATATACAAATGCTATATAAAAAGTTAATGGAAAAAAGATAAATAATAAAATAAGTGTCCAGTTCTTTAATTCGTCATTTCGAAAACTAATTTGTGATATTTTACATAAACAATAATAACTTACTAATAAACCAATGATATTGAGTACTTGAAAAGCTTGATAATTATTTTCACCAAATATAAATGATAAATAATAAAGAATAACAACAATTCCTGCTTGATTAGAACACTTTCCTACATACCCTAAAGGTGTAAAATAACTATAATTTCCATTCTTTAAACCCGTAGCTGCTTCTAATATATTATATTGATCAGCAACAGGTTTAACATCAAATTTAAATATCATAAACACACCTACAATGAGAAGTATTAAACTTAATATAATAAATATTTTATTAAAATAATAAGTCTCTTGTGTTTTATAGTGTTTTCTTACAAAATAAATAAAGAAAACAATGATTATAAACCACACAAATAGATAAAATGGTTTATCATCTACAATCGTTGTATGTTCATCCCAACTTAAATAAGCATTATTAAATAGACTTAATAAAGTCAATAGAAGTGTTATTCCTGTAAAAAAAACTAATATAATATTTTTCCCTAATTTTTTTAATTTTGAATCAAACATATCTTCACCTTCATTATTTTTCTTTACTACTTAAATTACTATCTTTGATGATATAAACTGGTCTATGTTTCGTTTCAAGATATGTTTTAGATAAATATTGTCCCAAAATTCCTATACAGAATATTTGTATTCCACCTATCAAGGTAATGATACATACCAAAGATGGCCATCCACTTGTAGGATCATTAAATATCAATGTTCTTACTATAATAAAAATAATAAAGATAAGTGCTATAAATAACATTAACATACCAATCATTGATGCAATCGCTAAAGGAGCAGTTGAAAAAGCAACAATTCCATCAATAGCATAAAATAATAATTTCCAAAATGACCATTTTGTTTCTCCAGCAATACGCTCTACATTTTCAAATTCAATCCATTTTGTTTTAAATCCTACCCATCCAAATAATCCTTTACTAAAACGATTATATTCTTTTAATTCTAATAAAGCATTTACAAACTGTCTTGTCATTAAACGATAATCACGTGCACCATCCATTAATTCAGTATCAGATATTTTATTCATTATTTTATAAAACATTCTTGCAAAGAAAGAGCGAATTGGTGGTTCACCTTTTCTAGTAACTCTTCTAGTAGCTGCACTATCGTATCCTTCTTCTCTAATTGCTTTCAACATTTCTGGTAGTAATCTTGGTGGATCTTGTAGATCAGCATCCATTAAACAGACATAATCCCCTATACTGTTTTCAAAACCTGCATACATCGCTGCTTCTTTTCCAAAATTTCTTGAAAAAGATATATATTTAACTCTAGAATCATTACTTGCAAGTTCCATCATAATTTCTAATGTTTTATCTTTTGAACCATCATTGACTAATAATAATTCAAAATCAACATCATTCATTTCATCCATGACTCTACTCATTTCCTTATAATAATAATGAAGTGCCGCTTCTTCATTGTAACAAGGAACAATAACTGTTATTTTTTCCATTTCATACATCTCTTTTCTATGATTCACTTAATTTTATAATAACAATATCATCATTTATATAAACTTTCTTATTTTTTAGATATATTTCTTTATCTTTTACTAAATTATAACAATGAGGTAATTGATCATTTTCTACAAATTGATTATCTAATCCTAAGCATCTAAAGAATCCTTGAACTCTTCCGTTAGATGTTTGCCCATCAAAATTATCCCATTCAAAAAAAGAATGTCCTAAAACTTCGCCTTTTAACATCTTATTAGGATTATAGCATCCTATAATTGCAATTTTCCTATCTTCTAAATGATTCTCTTGTAATGTTTCAACAATATCATACGCTAGTTTTTTATCTAAATTATAAACATTTTGTGCACTTACTTGTAAATAAATAGTCACTACTGATTGAAATAAGATGATAATAATCGATATAATTTTAATTATTTGATAATCCATTTTTTCTAAAAAATAAATCATATAAAATGATAAAGTAACAACTATAGAAAATTGTGATCGACCTACTGCTTCTGAACCAGTTATCAAAATTAAAATAGCTGGTACTATAAATAAACAAATAGATAAAAATAATTTCCAATAATCTTTTTTATCTTTTAAAGAATAATCATAAATAAATACAAAAGATAAAATTGTAAAAAATGGATGATAACAATTATAATATCCTGAATAAACTTTTATTAAGTTTTTAAAGGTACTTTTTAAAATAACATTTATACTTTCTGTACCCCATAAAAATTGATTTGTTAGATAACTTGTTTTATCTAAATCAAGAATACTTAAAACATATTTATCTAAAATAAAATATAAAGCAAACATAATAATAAAAATAAAAATACTTCTTATAACATCATTTATAATATTTTGAGTCTCTCCTTGTTGATCTTTATTCTTACATATTAAATACATAATAACAGCTGAGATAAATAAAAAAACAAATGCTTGATAAAAACTAAATGTAATAAATATTAATATAATAGAAATAACTAATGAACTTTTATGTTTCTTTTCAAAATAATCCACAAATAATATCGAACCTATTGCTGATAAAGAAAAACCCACCATAATTTCTATAGATTGTAAAACAAAACCCATTTGTTCCATCATAATTGGACTACTGATAATTAAAAGAATTCCTATAAGTTTACTTACTATCTTTAATTTTTTTTTAATTATGATTTCAAAATAAAGCACCCATAAAAAAGAACAAATTGCTAAAAAAAATGTTGCGATAACATTAGTTAAAGTTATATTAATAGGTAATGTATGAAAAATATTTTTAAAAATGCATAATCCATATCTTCCCATACTATACCATCCATTAAATAAACCATTGCTATCACTTATTAAAGTTTCAGTATCAATAGAAAAAGAATAATGTATAAGTTTGAATATATAAAGAAAAAAGGTAAATAAAACAACTATCAATAAGCATCTAATATTTTTTTTATTATTATTTATCAAAACAAACCTCCTCCTATTTATATATTATTAATTAAAAAAATAGCTGCTTATAAAAGCAGATATTTTTTGTTATTTACTTGGGTATTCGATACTAAATCCTCTAAAAATTCCATTTCTATTTTCATTACAACAATCAAACATATATTTATATCCTGCATCATTTGAATAATGGAATCTACCATCAGTATTCTGTTCTGGTTCCCCTAATATATCTTTAACTTTCGAAAATTTCATTTTGTTATCTAAAGGTATACTTCCTTCGCTTGTTTCTACAACAATTCCTTTAGCTGCTTTATCATATTCTTCTTCAGCATATTCATCATATTTTACTTCAATAAACGTTACAGATGCTTCTGCAACACTAATAGCTTTTTTAGTTGGATTTTCATATCTTAAATAGAAATGAGCCTCATCACCACTATCTAATTCTACATTTAGATATGCGGCCATTGATGAAATACCATTAGCATCTAATTCAACATCTTCTACTTTATCACCTGTATCATTTAAAGTAACTGTTCCAACTTGTGATAAGTAATTTGCATATTCTCCTACTGTTTCAGGAATGGCTATTTTTTTATCATCAATTGTAAAATATTTGATTAATCCATCAGCTTCTTGGAAATCATTAACATCTTTAATTTTAATACTGTTTGATGTAGCAGGTTTCTTAGTTGTTGTTTTATCACTAGAATTACTATTACTACATCCTACTAATGACATCGATAAAACACATGTCATTAATAGAGCGACTACTTTTTTAAACATAGTTGTTCCTCCACGATATTTTTCTCTTCTTCTTTTATACTATATAACAAATTACAATTATCTACAAATCTTTTTTTCTTAAGAACAAATTTTCATACTCAGATACAATTTTAGCCCAACTATAATCATTTTTTATTCTTTCTTTAGCTGCTTTTCCTAAAGTATCAATATAATATTGATCAAATGTTTCAACATGTTCTATAAGATGTTTTAAATTATTCTTTTCTTTACCCCAATAAATACATGAATCTAAACCTACTTCTTGATTAAAGCCAACATTTAATAAAAGATTTAAAGAAGTAGAGCCTAAAGCTTCTAATAAAGATGGATTTGTTCCCCCTACTTCGTGACCATGTAAATAAGCAAAAGCATTTTTTCTTACACTTTTTAATAATGCATCATCATAAATTGTACCTACAAATTTAACTCTTTGATCATTTTCAAAATGATACTTGTTATTTAAAATAGGATACAACTTACTTTCTTGATATCCAGTAACAATCACTAAATCTTTTTTTGTATTTGAACTCATGAATTCTCTAATCATTGTTTCATAATTATTTTCAGGAACAAAACGTCCAACAATTAAATAATATTCATTTTTTGAAACCTCATGTTCCTTAGCCCATACTTCAAATTTTTCTTCATCACTGTTATCAACAACATCTGCTCCATAAGCGATAAATGTTGTTTGAGGTTGATATTTTTTATAATCTTCTTGAATATACTTTTCAATATTTTGTGAATCACAAACGACATAATCTGCATTTTTAATCATCAATCTTTCAGATAATTTCCAATATTGTCTAATAAACCAATTCCATTTAGCTCTTTTAAATTCATGACCGTCAGGATTAACAAAAACTTGAATATTTTTAGCATGAAACATTTTAACATATTTCTTTAAAAATGGACCAATACGACAAGCTAAAATATAAACAATCCCCTCTTCAATGTTATGATCAACAACATATTGATAAACTGCTTTTAAAGCTGCAATATCATAATAAACTGCTTTTGCTGGTCCAATATTAGGCACTTGTACTTTAAAACATCTTGCTTGATTATGTTCAAATTCTTCTTCATGATCAGACAAACAAGCTACATGATACTTAATATCATCACTGACCTTATACTTTGTTAAATATTCGACAAAGGTTTCAAAGCCACCATAATTAGCAGGTATTCCTTTACTCCCTATAATAAATACATTTTTCATATTTTACATACCTTTCCATAATAATTGATAGATTGTATTATATAAAAATAAATCTATATTTTTTATTGATGGAACTAATTTCCCTTGTTTTTTCATATCATATTTATATGTAATAGTTCTTTTCAATAAATCAACATTGACATTATGACAATATTTCTTTAATAAATCAACCATTTCCATATTAGAGTTATGCACTTGATCTAGACTTCCTGAAACATTTTCTCCAGTATACTTATGGGTATATAATACATCATAATTCACATTAAATTGACATTTATTTTCAATCATTAACAACCATAAAAAATAATCATCAGCTGAATTAACTGACATAATATGATTCTTCCAATAATCTGGTATACTTGTTTTTTTAATCAAACAATGACCTGGTGAAACAATTAAGTCTCTTACTTTAATAAAACCAATTTGTTTCTTTAAATAATCTTGTGATTTTTGATTTTTATAAATCAAACATTTCCCATTTTCTGATTCCATAATGCCATTAGCGATACATAAATCCGCATCTCCAATATGTTCTAATTGACTTTTAATAAAAAAATCACTAATTTCATCATCTTGATCTAAAAATAAAATATATTTACCTATCGCTTTTTTTAAACCGTTGATTCTTGTTTGATGAATTCCTTGATTCATTTCATTATTAATAATTCTAATTGGAAAATCATGTTGACTACCTACAATAATTTCTTCATCAGGATAATCATTAACAAAAATAACTTCTATTTCTTTTTGACTTTCTTGATAATTTTTCTCTATTTTATTTAATAAAGATTCTATATATCCATTTCCTTTATAAATAGGAATAATAACTGACACATCCATACCTTCACATCCTATATCTCATTAAAAATATCTACTAGATTTTGAGAAATATCATTTACATCATATTCCTTAGCCGTTTGATAAGCATTATTTTTAATATCTTTTATTTGATGTTCATCCATTGATAGAACATCTTCTATTTTTTGATTTAAATCTTTACCATCTTTTGGATTAAAGAAAAAACCATTTTTTTGATCTTTAATATAACTTGTTGGTCCTGCCATATTTGAAGCAATCACAATACATCCACAAGCCATAGCTTCTAATCCAACCAATCCTAAACTATCGCTTTTACGATAGGTTGGAAAACAAAAAATATCAATAGCTGAATAAAATAACGCCAATTCTTTTTGAGTTTGCATTGGATATTTTTTTATCACGTTTTCTAAATGATATTCTTGAATAAGTGCATTCGCTTTTTCTTCATCTTCACCAACACCAACCATCACGATTTGATATTGTTCTACATTTACTAATAAACTAATAGCCTTTAAAAAGACTTCCCAACCTTTTCTTTTTTCATATCTTCCTATATAACCTATACATTTTTTATTTGGATCTAAATGCAATTTTTCTTTAGCGTTTTCTATTTCTTTAAAGATATCAAAATTAATACCTCCTGAAGGAAAAATCTTGATTTTATCTTCATTCAATCCATATTGTTCCATCATGACCTTTTGATAATAACTTGATGGTACAATACATAAATCTATTAGAGGTAATGTTGATTTAACTAAAGGAATAAACTTCTCATCATGTGCGTCTTCTGGAACAACATCATTTCCATGAACATTTACAATAACTTTTATATCTGGCTTTAATTTCTTAATGATTTTAATTAATAATGCACAATGAGAAATATAATGAGCATAAAGATAATCATAGCGATGAAATAAACACAAAAAGATACTTTTTATATAAAAACTTAAATATCCACCTAATTTACCTAATTTACTATCTTTCTTTTTTAAAGCTGATACATCTACTTGATATCCATTATTTTTCAAAATACTTGCTGTATTTTGAACAAACACACCATAATGTTTATATTTTTTAGATGGATACATATTTGATATTAATAATATTTTTTCCATACAGTCTCCTTTTTAAATTATTGGTGAACAATATTAGTCATGTCTCCCAACCAAGTTTTTAAACTACCGAATTCTTTGTATCCACCCCTAATGTAATATATTAGGCATGAAAAAATCTTTTTCTCATACATATATTTTTTTCTTTTCTCTAAGTACTGTTGATATCGAATACATAATGAATTATTATCTAATTTTTTTGAAATTAAATAATTTGCAATACTTTCTTGTTCATTTAAAAATGATATTCTACGATTTACTCTTTTCTTTAGTATAGATTTTTCATCTAATAAATTTTCTAAACCAATTGTATTATTATTATGAATTCTATAATCTATTAATACTTGATTTAAATAATAACAACCATCATTTACTGCAGATAAAGCATTTAATGCCCAATCATGAGGCACACTATCATTATTCTCATTTAAATAAATTTTTAATAATTCTTTTTTTATAGCCATACAGCATCCTTGTGAAAAATTACTTTGTAATACTGTTTTTAAATTTACTTTTGTTAACTCTTTATTCACTTCTTGAAAAAGTAAATTATTATTTGATTTTCCTTTTTGTTTTTCAATTTCAAAACAATTTCCATCTTGATCCATAAAATTAAAACTCGATGCTAGAGATAAAATATTGGATTGACTCATTTTTTCAACCATCACTTCTATTTTATTTAAATGCCAACGATCATCTTGATCACTTAAAAAGATGATATCACCATCTACTATCTCTAAACCTTTTTTGAAGTTTTTACGATATCCTAAATTATTTTCATTTTTAATAAGTTTCCAATTGATAAGTTTATATCCATCGATATATTGATGAATCAATTCATAGCTATTATCTGTAGAAACATCATCTATTAATATTACTTCATCAATTAGATACGTTTGTTTTCTAATAGAATCTAATTGTTCAATTAAATACTTTTCGCCATTATATACAGCCATTACTAATGATACTTTCATAACTATCCCTTTCTTTTGTTAGAAACAGTATAACATAAAAACTTTGTTTAAAATGCATTTAGGTACCATTTTACCCTTATAAAACTTATTTTAGACAAAGAAATCAAATTAATTTTATAAAAAGTTTAAATAATTGTTGTATACGAAAAATTCGCTCATTTAAAATGAGCGAATCAATCTTAATATTCAATTTCTTTTAAATATCTGCTTAATGCGTCTTGCCATGTAGGTAATGGTTTAAATCCATTTTCTACAAGTTTAGATTTATCTAATCTACTATTAAATGGTCTAGCAGCTTTAGATAATCCATATTCTTCAGTTGTTACTGGTAGAACTTCTGTAGTATATCCTGCTTGTTTAAAGATTTCTACTGTAAAATCATACCATGAAATATATCCACCTTCATTAGTCGCATGATAATAACCATATTTATCACTTTCAGCCATATCTACTAATAATCGGGCAAGATCATAAGTATATGTTGGTGTACCAATTTGATCATTAACAACTTTAACTTGTGGATATTTCTTTCCTACATTTAACATTGTTTTAATAAAGTTTTTACCATTAACACCAAATACCCAAGCAATACGAACAATAAAATATTTATCTAAGTTAGAAGAAACAGCAAGTTCTCCTTCTAATTTAGTTTGTCCATAAACATTTAATGGTTTGTAATCTTTACAATCAGGATCCCAAGGTGTTTCACCTTGTCCGTTAAATACATAATCTGTAGAAATATAAATCATTTTACAATCTAACTTTTTACATACTAAAGCAATATTTTCTGTTCCTTTAGCGTTAACATCTCTTACTTTTTCTACCTTATCATCATCCTCTGCTAAATCTACAGCAGTCCATGCTGCACAATGAATAACAACATCAGGATTGATTTTTTTAATTTCTTTTTCTACAGCTTCTTTATTTGTAATATTTAATTGAACATATTTTTGAAAATGTTCATTACTTTCAGTAATATCACTTCCAATTGCTTCATGTCCTCTTTGATTTAATTCATTCATAACGTCATAGCCTAATTGACCATTAACACCTGTAACTAATACTTTCATTGATTTTTACTCCCTTTTAAATAGTTATAATACTCACTTATTCCTTCTTTAAAAGATCTTATCTTCATTGGATGAATTTTTTCTATTCTACTGTTATCTAGCACCACTTTAGAAACGTCAACACTTCTTGAATCCTTATATATTACATGTGGTTGTAGATTTAGCTGTTTAAGTTCATCAATAACTCTATTCAATGATACCCCTTCGTTACTACTTAAATTAAAGACTTCCTGCTCACCATTGTAATTGATTAAAGAACATATCATTTCGCAAACGTCATCTATATATATATAATCTCGAACTACTTCTCCATCGCCCCAAATTTCAATTGTTTCCCCATTTAAACACTTCTTTAATGCAGCATCTATAAACCCAACACCTTTATTATAATCTTGTCCTGGTCCATAAGGATTAGAAATTCTTGCAATGATCATCTTTGTATGCAATTGGGTATTGAATGTCTTCATTACAGTTTCAATACACAATTTTACTGATCCATAATGATTTATTGGCGCAGCTATAGTATCTTCAACTATTGGTTGCTTTTTTTGTACACCGTATACAGTTCCACCAGAAGATAAGAAAATAACCCTAATATTCTTTTTTATACACATATCAAATAATTTTACGCTTTGAACAAAATCCCTCGAATAACCTTGTAAAAAACGTGTATTCGAATTTCCTGGGTTTACTGTACTTAACGAATGAACTACTAAGTCAATTCCTGATAATGACTTTTCTAATATTTCATCATCAAAAAAGTCACCAACAAGATAATTCACTTTTTCTAATTTTAATTTAGGTAATTGGATATCAAAAGAAAAAACGTTATATTGGTATTTTAATAAAGTTTTTGACAAATTTTGCCCAATGAACCCATTACCACCTATTATTAATACATTCTTCATCTTCTTTTATACCTTTCATAATTGCCTTTTTAACTTTTTCTCCTTCATTTTCCCATGAAGTATTAATAGCAAATTCAATTCCCTTATTTCTAATAGCAGAAAGCTTTTCTGGGTTATTTAAATATTCTATTAATGTATCAGCAATTTGAATTGGGTCATAGTCAACCAAGATACTATTTTCTTCATTAACTAACCATTCACTATTTGGTCCTTTTGAACATACTGCAACAGATCCAGATGCCATCACTTCTAATGGAAGTAACGATAAATTAGTATTAGATATAATCAAACATAAATCGCAAGTAGCATATAAATCTGATAAATTTTCTAAACTTACAATGCCTTTATTAACATGTTTAAAAGGTATTTCATAAGCAGACACATCCCATCCAGCAAATACAACTTCAACTTCTGGCATTTTCTTTGTAAGTTCATTAAGAGCCAATAAACCTAATTCAAAATCACGACGAGGTGTTACAGGTCTAGCATAAAAGAAAACTCTCTTAATTGAATCCTTTTTTTCTTTAGGTTTATATAATTCTTTATCGTAAGAAAATCCAAAACTATCAGCCTTCATATTATACTGATTAATACAAATATCTTTTAGCCAGTCACCTGCAGTTAACCCTCTAAAACCAAATTTATATGTATTCTCAGCAAATTCATATTCTGAACCATGTGCGAAAAAATAGGGTTCAAAGTCTTGTACGAAATAAAACTTTGAAATAGTATTATTAAAATTTTTTACATGATATGCTGTATCCCAGCTAGTAGCAACTGTTCCATGTGCATACTCCATATATTTAACATCACAAAAAACTTCAGCATTTTGATCAAGAATTGTAAAATATTTTTTTACAAACTTTCTTACTGATTCATTATCAAAAAAATTAGCTGCCCTATATAAATAAATACGGTTATGAATTCCATGGCGTTCTAAATAACTAATAAATCTAAAAATGTTAATATGTCCACCCGAACCTACTCCCATTTCAGGAATTACCCAGTTTAAAGTAATTTCTTCATTTCTATGTTTTTCATAATCCTCTTTACTAAACGGAATAGATTTTTGATTTGTGATAAAACTCCAAAAATCAATAGTATTTATTTTTGGATTACCATTCTTTAATCTTAAAAACGAACCTTTAATTCCTCTTTTTTTTAACGATCCAATTATTTTTTTTAATTTCATTTGTATGCTCCTTAATTACTTCTTTGTTCATATTGTTGAGATAATTTTTTATCCATTTTTATTTGCTTATCTTTTGGATATTTAAAATATTTTACAGCTTGATAAGATGAATAAAATCTATGCCAATTTCTAATAATCGCATATTTAATCCAATGCAATTTTTCTTTTTTCGAAATTTTAACACTTTTTACATAGCGAATATCATTTAATGTGGTTTTCACATATTTTAAAATCAAATCCACCCAATTGTGCACATTTTCAAATCCATGAAGTTCATATAATCCCTTGTATTCATCAAAATATCTTTTCTTATACGTTTTTAAAGGGTAATTATGTGAATGATACACTGGTGCAAATGGACAATATATTTTTTTATAACCGAGTTCTATCATCTTACGTGCCCATATTTGATCCTCAGCAAAATTCACATCATCATAAGGATATTTTTCCCAAATGCTTCTCTTTAAACAAGAATTATTATCTGAAAAAAATGAAAGTAAATGACGATAGCCTTCTTCATTATTATATCTTTCTTTATCCTCCAAATAATAAATTGTATTATCTTCACCAAAACCTTTAAAATGATAATATAAATCTCTTTTGTCAAGCAAATTACAATCAGGATATGGATAATGTATTCCAAATCCACCTACAACTGATTCATCTAATTTCATAGCATTTATGAAATTTTCTAACCATTTATTACTTGCAGGTTTAGCATCTTGTGTTATAAAAATAATATACTCTCCAGTTCCTAAACTAGCACCTAAATTTCTTGTTTTTCCATGTCCAAATTCTTCTTTAGGTATTTGTTTTAAAATACAGTGATGCTTTTTTATAGTTTCTATAGTTTGGTCGCTTGACCCAGAATCCACACAAATAACTTCAAATGAATATTTCGTTTTTTGCTGATCAATTGCTGTTAATACTTCATCAAATAAATTACCACCGTTTTTTGTTGGTATTACAATACTTACATCCATTTTAATCTCCTATCTTATCGATTAGTTTTACAACAAAATGCTTTCTCAATTTTTCGATATGATTATTTAAATTTTCATTGCACCTATTTAATTCTTTACATTTTTTTAGTAAATTATCATTATCTAATGTTAATCTAAGAATATCACTTACCTCTGTCTCTCCGTAATAATAACATATTCCCTCAATTTTTACGAGTTCATTACCATTATTTTGAATTTCTATTATAGGTTTACTATCAAAATAATAATCATTTCCATTTATTAGCACTGCATTAGTTGTAAAATCACTAACTGCTGTATCACCTAATTTTATTTTTTCAATTTTTAATATTGCCATTTCACCTAATTCAATTTTTAAATTTTGTTCTTTATTAATATTAAATGTTAAATCATAGTTAAGACTATCAACAACAATTTGTTTTTGTTCAATAGATTTTTGTATACATCTAAATATTTTAACTCTATTTTTTTCATTTCTAATTGGCAATTTTACGCATTGTAAATCTTTATATATATTTTCTAATTTAAAATTAGATACATACTCTTGAAAATGAACTTCCATATTCAAATAAATACGACCCAAATCTTTTGAGATTCCATATCTTTGATAAATTCTGTCCAAAATATCTTTTGGTAATTTTGAAAGAGCATGGCTGTGAAAAATTGTTCTAAACATAATAAATGACTTAGGTACTTGGCAATCTAGAATCCATTCATAATCTATTACATTATAGCAATCATTTACTAAAATATTATCCAATATCAAATCTATATTAGTAATTTCATAACATTCTTTGTCATTTAAAATTGAATAGTCTTGATTTGTAAATATTTCTAAAAAAGATTCGTTTACTTTAAAAGGTGTACATTCCCCTATTGAAATGATTTTATCAACAATGTCTAATTTTTTTTCTATTTCATACACATTATTTTTTTCAACATCTTCATTTATTAATTCTTCTAATGTTTTGCCTTTAATGAAATTAAATATTAGGTTATTATTATCTTTGATTACTGGACAATAAGCAATATTGCTATATTTATTAACTGATTTAATTTTCTTATATGTTTTGTATATATGATTCATATGTTCCTTTCCAATATCATAAATAGGGGTTTTAACCACATACTTATCATCATTTCTATTAACAATACTTGTATAAATTTGATAGATTTTTTTTCTTTCTCTAGCAAATTTAGTATATTTGATAGGACATGATGCATTAATTATAATCATATATGAATTAGCAAAATCTTCAAAAGAACCCATTTCTATAATGTGCCGCATCGCTTTAACTTCATCAAAATATTCATTTCTATATCCTTCAAAAATAGAAAGACTTCTGTTAATGTCAGATACATTTGGTATATTAGAAAAAACATATTCACTAAATTCGTAGTTTGGATATGGATAATAAAATTGATATTTTAACTTTAGATTATCTAATAATTCACACCATTGTTTTTTTGTATATAAATTGTTATTAGATAATATATTAGCAAAATCATTGCTGATTATATTATCTTTTGCACCTGAAAAATATTGAATTCCTAATTTATTATTTGTCAAAATAATTATTTGCCCACCTTCATTTAATATATTTTGACATTTCGTGAGCACATCTTTTTTATTAGAAATTGTATCCAATAATCCTTCTATAACAACATAATCAACTTTATGATGAAAATCTGAAATAAATTTAGGAATACTATAATCATAAATGTGTGCATTTGGATTTCTAATTTGATTAATAGTATTTAAATCTACATTTTCATTTATACAAAATACTTCGCCTTTAGTACATAAAAATTCAGTAAGTATTCCTGCCTCACTTCCAATATGTAATATTTTAGAATTATTTTTAAAAGGATACCACATGATTGTGTTTTTTCTTAGTGTCGACAATAGATGAAATTGATTATAGTTTTCAAATTTATTTTCTTTTTTTGACATAGAAATTCCTCCTTTTAAATTCATAATTTATTATAGCATATACAAAAGAAGAATAAATGATCATTTATTCTTCTACAACAATATTCACTTGTGATTCACTATCAAATACTCCAATTGTTCCTTTATCAGCTACAACACCTAAAACACAACAATTATAATTTCTAGAATATACAACTAAATTATCACCTTCAAATGCAGTACATCCAAGAGATAGTAAATATTGACCAGGTTGCAAATATTGTTTTTGTCTAAATGTCACAGTAACAATATCACTTTTTTTTAAATTACTAGTATCAATATTTTCCAACATTGTATTTGTTCCAGTTAATTCCGAACCTTTTACATCTCTTAATTTAAACGCAAATATTGGAGATAAATTATCTTCATTAATTCTTACTTTCATTTTAACATCGTAATAATCACCTTTGTAAACATTATTACCTATATTACCATCCGTAGAAAAAATACCAAAATCAATAATTTCCGCTCTTCCATCTCCATAAGCTTCAATATCAGGATTAATAACCATTTGTTCTTTCCAAAGTTTTTTGTTTTCTTCTAACACTTTTTCAACTTTTTGATCAATAATTTTTTCTGAATTTTCATCTCTTTCATCCCATTGGCCAACCATTATTTTTTTATACAAGTCAACCATTTCTTGAGGAGAACCTTCTGCTACTTTTTTTCCTGCATTTAACAATACACATCTATTGCAGTATTTAATGACACTTCCCATGTCATGTGTAACAAATAGAATTGTTTTTCCTCTACGTCTAAAATCATCAAAGCGTCGATAACATTTATTTTGAAAAAATACATCACCAACAGATAATGCTTCGTCAACAATTAAAATATCCGGATCTACTGAAATAGCTACAGAAAAAGCTAAACGTGCAAACATACCACTTGAATAAGTTTTAACCGGTTGATAAATATGATCACCAATATCAGCAAATTCAATAATATCATCTAGTTTTTCATCCATTTCTTCTTTTGAAAAACCTATCATTTGCCCATTTAAGTAAATATTTTCAATTCCAGTATATTCCATATTAAATCCTGCGCCAAGCTCTAGTAATGCAGCAATTTTCCCTTTAATAATTGCTTCTCCTGAAGTTGGAGTTAACACATTTGTGATGATTTTTAATATTGTAGATTTTCCACTCCCATTTTTTCCAATGATCCCTAAAATCTCACCTTTTTTTACATCAAATGAAACATCTTTTAATGCCGAGAATTCTTTGTGCTTTGAAAATTTTGGGAATAGCACTTCCTTTAAACGATCTGTTGGTTTATCGTATAAATTATATATTTTAGTAATATTTTTTATTTCAATTACTTTCTCCATAGCAGTCTCCTTATAATACATCTGAAAAATGTGGTCGCATCTTTTTAAAGATATGACTTCCTATAAAACCAAGAACTAAAATTAATATCCAAAAATACGCTGTTAATTGAGGACTTTGAAAAAACCATTGACCTCCTAATAACGAATTTCTATAGCCTTCTACTATGTAATACATTGGATTTAACTTAAAGATAATAGAAAACCAATATTTACTAATCATATCAAAAGACCACATTATAGGAGTAATCCACATTCCTGCTTGTAAAACCACTTGTACAACTTGCCCCATGTCTCTAAAGAAAACAACTAAACTTGATGTAAAATAACCTAATGTAAGAACTAAAGCAATCAAACAAATAGAATAATAAAACACATTCAAAAATACTGGTGTTGGATAATATCCAAAAATAGCCATTACTAAGAATAATAATGCAATAAAGAAAATATGAACAAATAGTGATGATAATATTTTAATAATTGGTAATATTTCAATATCAAATACAACCTTTTTTACTAAATAACTATATTCAACAAATACATTAGTTACACAATTTAATGCATCACTAAAAAAGAACCATGGTATTAGTCCACACATAATCCACACAATAAAAGGAACATTATCACCAAAACCACTAGGAGCTTTAGCTCTTAAACCCATTTCAAATACAAACCAATAAATGACTATTGTTACACATGGTTGTACAAAAGCCCATATAATACCTAAGTATGATCCTGCATATTTTTTCTTTATATCATCTTTACTTAGATACATTATTAACTGCTTATTCTTTTTTATACTCTTTAATAAATTCATTGAATCCTCCATCATTTTTTAAAATCGTATAATACAATAATGTATTATACGATTTTTTCATTTATTGTCAAAATTATTTAATTGTTATATGTATCAACCCATCTTTTACAATATAATTCTTTTTTACATTTAATTTATTTATCCATTTCTTAGTTTCATCTGTTTTATATACTTTTTCTTTATTTTCCCATAACCAATCAGGTGTTGGCCATAGACAATACTTTGGATTGATAACCCGATAAACATTTTCTGTTACACCAGCTTGCCCGTGATGAGCCATTTGTACATAATCTATATTTTCTATTTCATTTTTTGAATTAGATAACAATTCTTCGCCACCTTCTACACCTAAATCTCCTAAAAACAAAATAGATGTTTTTCTAATGTTGAATTTATAAACAGAAGACGAGTTATTACCAGCATTATTCGTAATATTTTGATTATAACTTCTTAATACTTTTATTTTTACATCTCCGTACTCAAAAGTATCATCTTGATGCACAATATATTTGTTTTCAAATTTCTTTAATGCACCTGTAATTGTTTGGTAATCTTGATACCTATTGGGTTCATATTGTTCAACCCATTTATCTTTTGGAAAATTATAATATATATTTTTAATTTTTATACTATTGTCATTTTCTAATAAATATTTTGCTAGTGCACCTGTGTGATCTTTATGATAATGCGTTAAATACCATGCATCTACTGTATTATTTGAAGACATTTTTTTTATTTTAGAAAATAAATATTCACTATCTTCTGCTGTTCCACCATCAATAACAATCGTGTGTCCTTTATCCTCAATAATATACGACATCATTTGACTATATGATTGATTAGGTAATTGATATAAACCATCCTGATTATTATTTTTACATCCACAAAGGGTTATCATCAATATTAAAGATATTAAACTATAAATTATTTTTTTCATAAGTAACTATCACCCTATTATTTCCTATAATATACATAAATAATATTCATAAAAAGATTTGCCATTATTTTGATTTAAAACATAATCATATATATCTTTATATTAATTATTTTACTTAACTTCTATTACTCAAATTTTATTAATGTCCCAAAGTAATCATAATAGAAAACATTGTCAATATATTTAAATATATGCTTGAATATAAGACGGTTTTATTAACCTGTCTATCATTTTTTATTGGATTACAATTTGAAGCAATAGCTGTAAGCAAGAATGGTATCACAGGTAACATATATCTTCCTTGAACTCCAGAAACTACTCTAGTCTGAAAAATACCCGTACTATATGACCATGTATACATAGAAACTATTATTCCAAAAAAACTTATTAAAAATAAAATTGCAAAGATTAATGTCACATATGGTGGCATGATATTTTTTCTATTATTTGAATTAATAATCACATAAAACATTAAAATATAATAAGAAATAATAATTCCATAGTGTACAGAAATATGACATAACCCCATTGAATTGCACATTGCGGATGACATATAAAACTCTACCTTATCATACAGTGTATCTCTAATAGATAAATATAATAATTTTGGGTGTACAAATAAATATAGCATCGTTCCCTCCACGGCATGTGATTTTAAATTTAAAAGAAGAAAGCATCCTAAAATTAAACAGACAATTATGAATACTATCAATATTATTTTAAAACTTCTTTTTGCTAGTATAGTTTTTACTTTACTAAAATCTATTTTAGTTAATAAATACGACAACGGTGCTAAAATAATAGGTGCGTATGCAAAATGCTTACATATTGATATTAAAAGACATGATATTACTAATAATATAGTTTGTCTTGCCGATATTTTTTTTGTATAAAACAAATTTAAAGTTAAAGTCAATATTAAAATTGATAGTGAAATAACAATACTATCATAAGATAAAGAAAAAACTTGTTGCAAGGTCATAGGTAATAAACATACAAATGTAGCGATATTTTTAAAACATTGTAAATTCTTTATAGAATATGTTGCAACGCCTAAAAACAAAATAAAATTCAATAGCCGTCCTAAAAGCAAACAAAGAATACCATTTAATCCAAGTATTCTTCCAATAGAAATACCTATAGCACTTAAGTAATAAGTAAAAGAAAATGAACCAACATCCAAAATTTCCATATTACTATTTACAAGTATTTCATTAACATTTGAATTATCTTTCATTAGTTGAATGTATTTAACAAATTTATTGTTATTAATGTAGGAAAAACCATACATTGTGTCCAAATCACTGCTTCTTACTCTAACATTATGTTTATCATCTTTTATTCCTAAAAATACATTTGAATAATGATATGCGGTTGTGATATGTGCGTTTTCTTCATCTGGAACGTTATCAATAGGAATTAAAAAACATACAACACATCCCAAAACAATTGCAGAAATAAAGAAGAATTTATGTATTGCAATATTAAATTTATATAAGCATAAATATGCAATTATAGAAAAAATTATTAAAATAACACCTATAGTATAAACACATTTCATATAATTTGTAGTTTCCCTAGAAATTATACTCATACATAAATTTCCTGATTTAGACGATTGTAATGAAAATTCCGACCCTGATTTTAATTCAAGTGAGAGTTTTAAATCTTGATTATCAACATTTGATAACTCTTTTTTCAGATAAATTGTTATATCAGTATCTTCAGGTATATTATTCAAATCTACATTGTCATCAATTACGATTTTTTTTCCATAATATACTTTATAGTTTAATTGTGAATATCCTTCTATTTTTTCCTCTTTACTTGTTCTTAAAACAATCGCATTTATCTTTTTATTGTATACACTAAATTTCTGATAAATTGGCTCTTTATTAGTGATATTCACATAATTAACACTTTCTGGATCATTATACACACTAAATTTATGCTCGCCTGATATTTTATCTTTCATCAAAAAAAAGATGTTTACTAAAATAAATATTAGCGAGATAAATATAAATATTTTTTTCCTAGTTAGCTTTTTCAATTTTATCCTCCCTAAAATATATAGCACGCTTTATCTACAATTAATACTACATATTTTCCTATCATTATTTGATTTAATTAATATAAATATATTTTTATTTTACAAATATCTTTTCAAAATTTACATTATCCATAATAACCCTTTATAAAGAGAGTTGACTTTTAAATTAGAAATATATAATCCTAATTTACATCAAATAATTTTTTAATTAAAATGATGACTGCCATTATCTTAACTGGTGTACATAGAATAATTTTGATTTCTGCATTATTTTGAATAATATCGTGTACTCTTTACTTAACAAAATACCGATTTATATAATAAATAAGATTTTATTATAATTAATATTATATCTATTTTAAATCATTTTTCTTTTTCAAAATAGCAATTTCTTGAATTAAGTCCTTTTGCTTTTCTTCTAACATAGAAACCTTATTAAATAAAATATAAACTAAAATAATGAGCATAAAAATAATAGCAGCAAAAACCATATTTGCAGTTGAAATGACACCTATAAGCCTAGCTGCAAAAAAAGCAATCTGTGGAAAAATACTTAAAATAATTAATGCTATCGAACAAAGAATCCATGCTAAAGCATAATCGGTTCTTAATTTACCTTTTTTAACATTCTTTACTAAAATAATAAAGAATAAAACAGTGAATATAATTAATAATATTTGTAATGTTAAACTCATACGTTACCTCCTAATTAAAGAATATAATTGTTACTAATACTTTTAACATATATTTGATAGAACTTCCTATCCCTGTATAAATACTTGTACCAGCAAGTCTATCTTCCATTTTAACTTGTACTTCTTTTGCTTTATAACCTTTTTTTATTTGAAATGCAAGTGTATCAGGTTCTGGTTTTCTATTTAATTCAAAAGCATAATCTTTAATTAATTCTTTATTAATGATTCTCATTCCACTTGTAGGATCATTAATAGTGGCACCTGTTGTTAGTTTAATCATTGCAGTAATAATTCTACTACCTAACATTCTCATGCTAAAATGCTTCTTTTCATCCACAAATCTTGATCCAATAACAATATCATATCCATTTTCTATTTCTTTTACTAAACTAGGTATATATTCTGGTAAATGTTGTCCATCACCATCAAATTGGATAGCTGCATCATAATTATTATAATAAGCATATTTATACCCTGTTTGTACTGCACCAGTTAATCCTAAGTTAACCGGCAAATCAATATGATTAATATTATTCTCATCTAAAATTTTCCCTGTACTATCTTTAGAACAATCATTGATTACAACATAGTCGCAATCAATATTAGCATTTTCAAGATTTCTAACAACTCTTAAAATGCTTTCTTCTTCATTATACGCTGGAATTATAACTAAAGTTTTCATTTTGTACCTCCATTTTTATTTTAATATTTCTAACCATTTTTTTCTTGATTCTTTTCTTGAAAAGCAATCAAACTCGTTAAGTGCGTTTTCACTTAATTTTTTTAATAACGCCTGATTATTCATTAATATAATTAACTTGTCTGCTATTTCATTAGGATCTTCTATAATATATCCATCATAGCCATCTGTAACCGTTTCATTCACAGCCTCTCCCCAAAATGTTGTAATTGTAGGAGTAGCATTAGCTTTTGCCTCAATAATTGTTAAGGGAAAACCTTCAATAGTTGATGTAAGTAAAAAAACCGCATAATTAAAATAGATATGTTTATCATTAATAAATCCCTTTAAAATAACATAATCTTCTAAATGTAATCGATAAATTTCTTCTTTAAGACTTTCATACATTTCACCTGTACCATAAATATCAATTGTAAAATTTTGATTTTTTTCTTTTAAGATAGCAGCAACACTTAATAATTTAAAAAGATTTTTTTCAGAAGATAGACGTCCAACAAACAAAAATTTATTTTTTACCTGTTCATAATCTTTTATAGCACATATTTTTTCTACGTCAATCGTATTATACATATAATCTGTTAAATATTGATTTTTTGCCTTATTTGCATCCACTTTGCTTCTAAATAAAATGAGTTGTGGTCTAGTCATCAACATACTTTGCAATTTACCTAATTTATTGCTTCCAAAAAAGTACTCATACTTTGTATGAATTTCTAATATAAAATTTAAATTTCTAGGCATAAAGATTGCTGCTGATGGTGAAGAAACAACAACACGATCATCATTATAAATCATTTTAGATACCTTTTTCTTTATAATTGGAATAGAAAAAAAATATAAAAATAAACTTTTTATGCCATAGATAAATTTTTTTATATTTTTTTCTTTTAATAAGTAAGAAAATATTTTATAAAAACGCATATCTATTAAATTTTTATCAACAACATGTATTGGATATTGATCAAATAAATTTTTATTTTTCTTATTTGTATTAAATATTGAAACAATATGAATTTCAAAGTCTTGGTCTAATAGTTTTACCAAATTAAAATATGTTGCTATAAGCCCACCACTTTCTTTACTTGGAATTTGATCAAAGACAATATATAATTTTTTCATATAAACCTCACATTTTATTTTTTAAAATGAATATTTTCTAAAAGTTTATCTTTAGATACAACTAATAATCCTAAATAAACAATCATTGCACATCCTATTTGTAAAATAGTTGTATAAATATGTGTATCTAATAGATACCATACAACTAAAGAACAACCACAAGCGATACAACCAAATAAAGTATATCTTATAAAACTTCTTGACATATCTTTTATTTTTATATCTTTTAACATGTAATAGAATTGAATAATTGTTACACTAAATTCTGCAAAAATTGTTCCTAATACTGCTCCATAAACTCCTAAAATTGGAATTGTTATAAAATTAATAACAACATTTATAATTGCAGCAAAAACACTTGAATATGTAAGATAACGTGTATTTTTTGTAGGAACCAAATATTGTGAGCTTGAAATACTTGATAAACCTCTTGCGATAATAACAGGACATAAAGTAATAATAATATAAGAAACTTCTAAATATTCACTTCCATAAAACCAAGGTACAAATCCACATGAAATGCTCATCAATCCTAAAAACATAGGAATAATTAACATGATTGAAAAATCAACTGTAGCTTGTAAACTTTTTGTTAATCCTGCATGATCATTATCTATAAAATATTTTGAACTTTTAGGTAACATAACAGTACTTATCGCTGTTATAGCCGTTACAGGAATTTTAACAATTTTATCTGCTAAATCATAAAAAGCCAAAACAGCAGAATCATCTAATATCCATTCCAACATAATTTTATCCATTTGATAAAAGATAAGTGTTACTATTTGTGGCAAAGCAATTTTTAAAGTTGGAATAAGATGTCTAAAGATATTTAATTCTTTAAAATTTGGTATTTCAATAACTCTTTTTAAACTCTTATAACATATTAAGGTTCCCAATGCTTGGCATATTCCCATTAAAAGAATATATTTTAATAAATCTGCTGGTGATTTTATAAATATAAAAATACAAAAAACATTTACAGTTTTAACTAAAACTGTTCTTAAAACAACCGTTTTAAAATCTTCCAATCCATTAAATACCCAAACAACATCTAAGAAAGAACCCGCAAACCAAATTATTTGGTAAATAGAATACATTTCATATTTTGTTCCTTTCATAAAGAAACAATAACAAAAATATGATATTGCTAATAAAATAATTCTTAAAATCATTATTTCAAAGAAAGTTTTAGAACGCTCCTTTTTATTATCCTTTGAATAAGCTATTTCACGTATACCATAATTAGATAATCCTATCAACCCAATTGTCATAAAAACCTGTGAAACAGAGTCAATATATGTATAAATTCCTAAATTCGTTGGTCTTAAAATTCTTGAAATATAGGGAGATGTAATTAAAGGTACAATTATTCCTAATAATTGTACACAACAACTGTAAAAAATATTTGTAAGTGTTTTTTTCATAAAAACTCCTTTTTATTTATTCTTATTTGCAAGTGCAATTCCTTTAATAAAATCTTTTAAAACAGGATGAGATGTATTTCTATGAATTTCTTGTTGTTTAGATAATACATCTTTTAATACAATAAATGAATTTTTTATTACATTACTATTTGCAAAATTTTCTCTTTTTTTCCAAAAATGATAATTATCTAACACATATCCATAATAAACCTTATTAACATTTTTCATTTTACAATAATCTATCAAGGCTTCTAACAAAGGCAATCTTATTTCAGCATATAGATTATCCCTATTTTTATTACCATCTTCTCTTTTCGCAAATAATCTTTTCAACAAGTTCATATTCACTTTTTTATTAACACCAATAGTATTATTTTCATGTTGTCTATATTTAAAAAGCATTTCATCTACATAATATAATCCATTATTAATTGCAGCAATAACACCTAACCAATAATCATGTGCCCATTTTTCAGGAAAAGGCATTGCAAAATCTAATAATTCTTTTTTTAAAGCTGCCGCAGCTCCTGTAACATAATTATCCGCAAGAATATGTTTAAGAATTTCATCATTACTTTTCATATAATCTTTTTTAAAGGAAATAGATTCAAATAAGCTTATCTTATAATTTAAATCTTTGTCTGTGACTTCACCATTACTAAAAACAAGTAAAGCTTCTTTATTTTCTTCAAATTTTTGATACATTGCTTCTACTTTATTTTCCATCCAAACGTCATCTTGATCACATAAAAAAATGATATCTCCTGTACATAAACTTAATACTTTATAAAAGTTTTTCTTAAAGCCCATATTTTTTTCATTTTTAATAAGTTTATAATTTATAGATGTATTGTTCAAAGCATTTTCAACTAAAGTTGTAGTTTGATCACTAGAACAATCATCACAAATAATGATTTCATCAACTTGTTTTGTTTGATTAATAATACTTTTTAATTGTTCTAAAATATATGTTTCCCCATTATAGGTACACATTGCTACTGAAATTTTCATATAAGCCCCCATTAACTATATAAAGTTACCATTACAAATCTATAAATTTTATTAAGATAATATTTTGAAGCAAATAATAATAATAAGCCATTTTTTATAAACGAAATAAACGATTTATTTTCTATGTCATTTAAAGCATCATTGAAATATTTATTCGCTTTTAAATATTTTTTGGCATTTTTTGAATTATTATGTTCTTTTACATAATTGTGTGCATCTTCTATAGATGCTATTTGTTTTTTACTATATTGTTTTGTGATATAGCATCCATATAGATATTGTTCAAATAAATTAGAACGAGAAATACTGTCAGATGTCATTCTATATTTTAAAACAACTTCATTAAGATTAGATATCTTATATCCTTTTAGAATTGCTCTTAATGTAAAATCATAATCTTCACATAAAGGCATTTGTCTGTATCCTTCTAATTGCTCAAATACTTCTTTTTTTCCAAACCAAGTAGGATGAGAAATAACTTGATTATATTTAATACATTTTTTGATTTTATTAAAATCAGTCGGTACTTTTTTAATAGAATAAATCGTTTTACCATTTTCGTCTATCATATGTGATAAACCACCAATTAAATCATAATGATATTGATTTAAATAATGTAATTGTTTTTCTATTCTATCTGGCATAGAAACATCATCTGCATCCATTCTACAAATATATTTACCTTTTGAAAGTGATAATGCTTTATTTAATGTTTTTGTTAATCCCATATTTTTTTCATTAATATAAAAACGTATTCTATCATCATTTTTTTGATAATTTTCTATACACCTAATATGTTCAATATTTTCAGGATTATCTAAAATAATAATAAATTCAAAATTATTATATGTTTGCTTTAAGATAGATTCTATCGCTACTTTTAATAGTTCTATTTTTTCTTTATATGTTGCCATTATTACTGATATTTCCATCATAATTTTCCTTTCATCCTGTCCTATATTAACATAATTACATTTATATCTCAACATATCATTTTTAAACGTATTTCTCTTTAATATATTAAAAATCCCTTGTCGCTATTTTAACTTCCAGGGATTTTTATCATTATTTTTATATATTTGGGTCTGTTGGATCCCATGTTTGACTCGTAGAAATTTTAGGAGCTGTAGGTTTACTTAATGGATCTTTACCACTTATAATATCAACTCTTGTTCCTAATGCACAATTATCATAAATCCATTTAGCATCTTTACACATTAATCTTACACATCCATGTGAGCAAGTTGTTCCTAGTTGATTAAATGCTTTAGCCGATAATGTATAAGGATTTTGTTTATTATATGGTACAGAATGGAATAATATCCCACCTACAATTCTTGTTGAATATTGTCCATAACTTGGACCCATTAATAATTTCCAACGATATTTAGCAGGTGTATAGTATGTTCCAGGTGGTGTATCTTTTCCAGTTGAACAAACAAATCTTTTATAAGCTATATTAAAAGTTCCTTCTCCATTAGCCACTATAACAGTAACAACATTTGTTGCTTTATTCACCCTTAAAACATAAGTATTTCTAGTTCCTAATAAACTTTGAGCATCTTCATATAATGTTCCATTTGCATCTTTACATACTTTAAATCCATTTTTATCTTCAAACGTTATGCATGATAAATGAGAAATACCTGGATTGGTAATATTTTTAGGATATAGTTTTATTTGAATTGATTCAATTCTATAGCCTCCACCAGTTGTACCAGCTATTCTATCATTACATGTCCATCCTAGCCAACTAAAATCTTGACATTGAACCCTATAGAAAACATCATAATAATTACTAATTTCTCCTGTAAGTCTTATTTTAATAGCTTCTATTCTTTTTGATTGTCCTATTGTACCTGAAATAGAATCATTACTAGAATAATTCATCCAGCCATAATCTTGTACATGTGTACTATATTCAATATTTCCTTCATAGGAATTATCACCTAATTTGATTTTTAAAGCCTCTAATCTCAACCCTTGCCCTACAGTTCCACTTGTATTACCATTATTAACACAATTTTGCCATCCAATATTTTGTACATGTGAACTATATTCCACTTTTCCTTGTTCAACAAAAGGTCTAGAAATATCTCCAGGTGCATTTTCACCTTTTTTAACTAAACATATTTGAATTGCTTCTACTCTTAATTCAAGTCCTTCAGTACCTGCTTTAGAATCATTGCAAGTCCAAGACATCCATCCTAAATCTTGTGCATGTACTCTATAATAGACATCATAATAATTACTTATTTCACCAGTGAGTTTGATTTTTATAGCTTCTACCCTTTGGGATTGACCTGATGTTCCACTTATAGAACCATTCTTTCGATAAGATTGCCATCCTATATCTTGAATATGAGTACTATATTCTACACTTCCACTATAAGGTAAATTACATAATGAAACCTTTATTGCTTCTATTCTTTTTGATTGTCCTGACGTTCCACTTGTTTTTCCATCTCCAACATTAGATAACCATCCATAATCTTGTACGTGTGTTGAGTAATAAATATATCCAGGATAAATAAATGGATTTTGCGTGTTTTCAGGTATTTGGTCACCTTTTTTTATTAATTTAATTTCTATACCTTCTAATCGTTTACCATAAGTTTCACTACCAGCGCTTGCTCCATTACAAGCCCAATCAAGCCATCCATTATCTTGAATATGTACTCTATAATACACATCATAATAATTTGCTATATCTCCTACTAGCTTAATCTTAATAGCTTCTAATCTTTTTGATTTTCCTTCTGTTCCACTTAATTGATCATCTGATACAAAACTGGTCCATCCAATATCTTGAATATGAGTTGCATATTCAATGGATCCTTCATAACTTCCTAAATCCAACTTCATTTTAATAGCTTCTAGTCTCTTTGATTTACCAACAATTCCAGAAACGCCTTCACTTATATAATTACTCCATCCGTAATCTTGTACATGTGTTTTATACATTATTTTTGGTGTAATTACTTCCTCTGGTGAATTTGTTGTAACTTGATTAGTTATTTCATCGTTCCCTTCAGTAGTATTAATTTCACTGTTTTCATTATCATCTACTATTTCAGTATTCTCATTTTGATCTACATCTTGTAAATCATCTTCATTTATAGAAGAATCATTTGTATTATCTTCTACTACTTCATTAGAAGAATTTTCTATCTGATTTGTTTCAAAAGCTTTTACATTTAAAATAGTACTGAAAATCAATAGCAAAGAAACTATAATGCTTAATGTCTTTTTCACATTCTCACCTCCCTAACTTAAGTTTACAACATTTATTAACATATAAAAAGGCAAATATTTGGTCGTTCAGTATCTAAAACTGTTGTTTAGTACTGTTGCCTATTATTTACCTTTTGATTATTTATCTTTTATAAAAACAATTGTTTGTACTTCCTGGTGCACTGCTTCCTTTTTTTACAAGTTGGATTTGGATTGCTTCAAGTCTATATGAATATCCTTCCGTTCCTGCACTCTCTCCATTCTTTGCCCAGCCTAGCCAGCCAAATTCTTGTGAATGTACTCTATAGTAGATGTCATATTGTTTTGCCATCTCTCCTGTTAGCTTGATTCTTATCGCTTCTAGTCTTTTACTTTGTCCGCTTGTTCCTGCTACGTCTCCATCATATTTTATTCCTTGCCATCCAATATCTTGGACATGTGTCTGATAGCTTACATATCTTTGTCTGTATGCATCTTGTGTACTTCCTGGTGCTTTTCCACCTTTTTCTACAAGTTTGACTTCTATTGCTTCCAGTCTGTATGAATATCCTGCTGTACCTGCACTCTCTCCATTCTTTGCCCAGCCTAGCCAGCCAAATTCTTGTGCATGCACCCTATAGTAGATATCATAGTTTTCTGCTAATTCATCTGTCAGTTTGATTCTTATTGCTTCTAGTCTTTTACTTTGTCCACTCGTTCCTGAAGTGTCATCCTTCATTTTCCATCCTTGCCATCCAATGTCTTGAATATGTGTCTGATATTGGATTGTTCCCTTATAGGATGTATTATTGGAAAGTTTGATTCTTATTGCTTCTAGTCTTTTTGACTGTCCTGTCGTTCCTGCAGTACTTCCATCTTTGACATATCCTTGCCATCCAATATCTTGGACATGTGTACTGTAGTTTACACTTGGTGTTTGTCTGACTACTGTCACCTTACATGCTGCACTCTTTCCATTGCTTGTTGTTACTGTAATATTTGTAGTTCCTGTTCCTACTCCTGTTACTTTTCCATTTCCATCTACTTTTGCAATGTTTTCATCTTCACTTTTCCATGTTAATGTCTTAGCATCTGTTGTATCGCTTGGATTGATCGTCGCTTGTAATGTTTCAGTATTTCCTTTTACTAACGACAGTGTCGTTTTATTTAATGTGATGGATTCTATTGGTTTTAAAACATTTTGTTTGGTAATTCCTTTTATACGACATGTATAATCCGTCAATTGAAGCCAGGTATTATACTGTTTTGCAAAACAATATTCATTAGAATGATCAGCAATAAACTCAATATCACTTGCTTTTTTTGTCGTATCTAGCATAATTGATGTGTTATTTTGATTTGTTCCTATTAATGTGAATACTATTGAATAATATGTACTATTTTGAAGTGATATACTAGAATCTAATTTAATATAATTAATTCCTCTATTTTCTAATGTTCCATTTTTAGTTAAAATACAATTTCCTGATGTTGGATTATTTGTATCTGTTAAATTTGTATAAATTTCTAATTTATATGGAACATTGGGTGTATTATTACCAATCGTAACAGCATTAAGTACCTCATTTGTCCCTTTAACTAAAAACTCATTAGCATATGTATCTGTTTTGTCTGAAATAAAATAATTAAATGCATTAGTTGTTCCATCATATTGATATGTTTCTTGATTATTTTTAGGTTCAAATTCATACGAATAAACAGCTCCTAATGAATATTCATCATAAGATATCCAAAAATACCCTTCATTTCCAAAACCAGTTCCCCAACTATTCTTAATTAACCATGCACCATTTCTAGAAGGAACTGTTCTAAAATTATTTGCATCATAATCATCGTCCCAACCAACTATACTTATCGCATGATTAAAACTATTAATCTCTTGTGAATTATAATAGCTTTCTCCTTTAATAACACCTGCTGCATCATAGTAACAAGCTAAGACACTTCCATTATCTAAAATTGCTTGTTTTATCAATTCTTCGTTTCCTTTTGCTTGTTGACATAATAAATTACTATTTGTCATAACATATTGCGTATTATTTTGATTTGCTTTTGATCCTTGCATTTCTTCAATGTTAGAAATTGGGTAATTCGATTCACTTGCTAGTCCAAAATTACTCATTGCTAGTTGTAACATTTTAGGATCAGCACCAACATTCATAAAAGAATATTGCCCTACGACATTTGTTTGATCATTATCAGTATTTTCATAATTATCACCCTGATTATGATACATATAATAATTCAAATGTGCTTCAGATAAATCAATATTTTTATCAGCTATTCCATGTTTAATTAAATAAGATTCTGCTACACTACATGCAGCATATGCCCAACAATTTCCATAAGGATTTTGATTTTTAACGCTTGTAACATATCCTTTATCTACAGAACTATATGTCACAGGCATTTGTGATGATCTAGCTAATGAATTATTTGAATTTTCATTAACATTCTCATCAAAATTTTCATATTTTCTTGTAGGCATTACATTTCTTTCATAATTTTCCTCAAATGCATATACATTTATTAGTGGTATTGACATCGAAAATGTTAATGCCATTACAATTATAATTTTTAAAATTTTCTTAAACACAGTCATTCCTCCTCTGTATTCATATAATTATTGTACTAAAGGTTATGATTCAAGTCTATTTTTTTAGAAACTTTTAACACAAATAGTGGAATGATTCATCAGCTACCATTCCACTATATTTTCTAATTTCACACCATCCATTTTCTATTTACAAATATATGATACCTTAAATTTCTTTTTTTCTTTTGAAACCTCTAATTCCAAACAATCCACTAATAAACATTAATATCGACCACATACCAACAACTGTTTCATCCCCAGTTTTTACTTTAGAACTTTTATCTTTTTTATTAGTAGATTTAAATACAGTTTCTGTTTTTATTTGTTCAGTTGTATTTTTATTATCAGCTGATTTATTTGCATCATACATTTCACCTTTTTCATTAAATGTATATTGCTTCCCATCTATTTCTTGTGTTCCAGTTACCATTACACCATCTTGATTTAAATAGTATTTTTTACCATCTACTTCTAACCATCCAGTATGAACTTTACTATTTTCATCAAAGAAATACATTTTACCATCTATTTCTTGCCAACCACTATATGCATCATAATTCTTATTAAAATAATATTTTCCACCAGCAAATTCAATCCATTGATTTGGTTTAATTAATTTAGTTTCTTTTACTTTACCATCTTTATCATAAGATACTAAGTATCTATCAATTCCATATCCATCAACAAAAGAAATAGAAATATATTCTTTATCTTCCCTATTTACTGCTAATTGCCCATTTTCATTGAAATAATATCTTTCACCATCAATTGTATGAACACCTTTATATGTCCAAGCATCAATATTTACAAAATAATACTTTTTCCCATTGACTTCTCTAACACCATTATATGGTTTATAGTATGAATTAAAACAGTATCTATTTCCTTTAAATTCAATAATTTCATTAGGTACTATTTCAATACTTTCTTCTACTATTCCTTTATTATTATAAGTAAACAATTTATGATCACTATGACCATTCATTGTGTAATCACCTTCAAACTCAGATAGACTACACCCTTGTCCTCCAAAATAATAAGTAATACCATCAATGGTAACTAATCCGCCTACTCGAAGACCCCACTCATTATAGTAATACTTCTTTCCATCTTCAATAGACCACCCTTGTTTGGTATCTTGCTCTGCTACTCCTTGTACACTTCCTTCTTAAATAGGTTGTTGTGCAATATCATTATCAGCATCTAAAGCATTAACCATAACAGTAGATGATAATGATACTAATGTTGTTACTGTTGCTATTGCAACTTTTTTCATTTTTTTATTTTCCTTCATCATAGTCCCTCCAATAAAAAAATTGTATCATTATCTTTATGCACATTTTATCTTTCAACACCTAACTACATATTTAGCAACCCAAAGGTACAATATATTATCTTTCTACATACATTTCTACTAAGTTTATTAAATAACATCAACCTAAAAACATTTATAAAAAGGTATAGAATATCAACTTCATAACTTTTATCTAATTGTTCCAATAAACTATTACATACAAATTTCGCATCACAGTTTATAAATAATTCTTATAATTATCATAATATAGAACTAAAAAATATGATAAACTATAGGAAGAAAATTTATCATTTAAATCTTAAAAATTTATTTACAAAAATTCTCAATTGGTATACTATATAAGTACGTTAGATCTCGAGTTACCCGTTGGGGCTCGAGACTTTTTATTTTATAAAGGAGTTCTACAATATGCATAATTATAAAACATTCGATGACCAAATAAATATTCTACAAGAACGAGGTTTGATTATTAACGATATTGACCAAGCAAAAGAAATATTAGAAATTCATAATTATTATAATGTAATCAATGGTTATAAAGATTTATTTTGTTATACAGATGAAAATAAAAACGAGAAATTTATTAAAGGAACTACATTCAATGAAATTTATTCATTGTATGAATTTGATAGAGAATTACGTGCTATAATATTCAAATACACACTACAAATTGAAAACACTTTAAGAACTCTTGTTTCACATGTTTTTCCAAAATATCATGGTGTAGAAAACTACTTACGATATTCAAATTTTGATTTTATTGATTATAAATCCGCATCAAAGAAAAAAATAAATGAAAGAGCAAAACATATTAACGAACTAATATCAAATATGCAAATGGATTTAGCAAGATATACAATAAAGAAAGATTATATAAATCATTACGTTGTAAAAGAAGGATACGTTCCTCTATGGGTACTAGTTAATGCAATTTCTTTTTCTAGATTATCCACATTTTATAATCTTATGAAACAAAAAGAAAGAATAGAAGTCTCTCAACATTGGGGTATACAAGAAACTGATTTAATATCATATATAGAAGTATTGGCTTTTTTTAGAAATATTTGTGCTCACGATGATAGGTTATATAATACAAAATGTAAAAAACAAATTTCTGATACAAATTATCATAGTTTATTAACTATACAAAAAAATACTAAAAATCAATATATAAAAGGAAAAAATGATATTTTTTCTATAATCATTGTTTCAAAAATTTTACTACCATCTAAAGAATTTAATACAATGTTTAATAAAATAAGTGGTCGCCTTTCAAGCTTATCAAAAAAATTAAACGTAATAACTTTAGAAAAAGTATATGAACAAATGGGGCTTTCAGAAAATTGGTATTTAATTAAAAAAATATAAAAGTCCTAAGCCCCAACGGGTAACTTAGGATCATTAATATTATATTCGTTTAATTTTGATTTATTCTTGGTTATTTTAATATTTTTACCACTCTATTTCATTTGGATATTCTAAATTATCATCTTCTACAGCATAAATTGGAATTTGATGCTTTTGGGAATACTCTTTAATTCTTTTCTCCATTCTTTGATATTCTTTTGATGGTTTAATGAATTTTTTAGTAATATCAATTAATTTATCTTTTCTTTTATTGATATCAGTTTTAAGAAATTCCAAATTACAATAATCAACATATTGAGTCACATAATGTATATAATACTCTCGTGATTTTTCTATTAATTTATATACTTTATTAAACTCATCACTTCCAATCACTTCTTCAAGTGATTGGAAAATAACTGCTGATAATAACATTAAAAGAGCTTTATCTTTTAAATAATCCGAATTCGAACTAAACATTTTAAATTCTTGATCACATTCATCTCTTTTACCATAATAATAGTTACAACATATAAACATATTTGGAACAGCTAACGCAAGAAAAAGAGCTTCTGGATATAAAACATTCACACTATAATAAATATTTTGTTCACAATTTTTAATTCCCATTTCTTCTTTCAAATCTTCATTTAAAACATTATCTTTTAAAACAACTTCCCTATCACCCATATACGCATGGCGAATATCATAACACAAACCTAACAATCTCATTTTTACTTCATCATACAACCCAGCTTCATTACTATCTACTCCTGTCATTCGATAAATAGCATTAACTAAATCATTAAAATCATCATAATCTCCTTGTATTGTAATCCCTGTTAAATTTTTTGTTACTTTTGCTTGTATCATTTAGATTTCTTCCTTTTTATTAACATATATATTACCTATTTATACTTTATCATCATATATTATTAAATCAATCATAATAGGTTTCATTACATTATTTTTTTAAGTATTTTCCTTTTTTTGTTATTTAAACAAAAAAAGGAATCATAACGATCCCTTTCCATAAACAACGCCTTTAATTGTTTTATATATAATTGTAAAATCTAACCAGATAGACCAATTATGATAATAATAATCATCTAATTTGCAACGATAATTAAATTCAACATCACTTCTACCATTAGCTTGCCACATTCCTGTAACTCCTGGTTTACATTTAATAATAGAATTGTAATATTGTCCCATATCTTTCTTTTCTCTTGGTAAATAAGGTCTAGGACCAATTAATGACATTTCACCTAATAAAACATTAATAAATTGTGGCCATTCATCTAATGACGTTTTTCTTAAAAACTTTCCTACTGGTGTAATTCTTGGATCATTGACTAGTTTTTTATTTGTCAGATATTCTTCTTTGATTTTTGGATCTTTTTCCATCAATTCATCCAAAATTCTTTCAGCATTTGGTACCATTGATCTAAATTTATAGATTTTAATCATTTTCCCATTTTTACCAATTCTATCTTGACTAAAAATAATACTATCATGATCTCCGCTTTTGACATATTTATATTTTACAAAAGCAATCAAAGGAATTAACGTTAAACATCCAGCAATTCCTGCACAAATATCAATAAATCTTTTCATAGTATTAGCAAGAGCCGACATTTCATTATTTGCTGTTGCAATCAGTAATTGTCCATCAAAATCCTGAACTTCAGAAGAAAAAGTCATTGTTCCATTAACATCTGGTAAATACTTAACACTTTCAACTTTTCCATAAATATCTGACATCACCTTATCAATTACTTCTTCACTTGCTTCTGGTAAAGCCACAATAATTTGTTCAATTTTTAAAGTTTTAATAGCCTCATCCAATTCTTCATAACTATAAATAAAACTATTTTTAATCACATTTTCCTGTTTAAAATCAAATAACTGATCTGTCCAATTGGCATCTACATATCCTTCTACTTGTGTTAAAGCAAAACGATTGTTATTTGATATTTTACCAAGTCTTGCTGCTTCATATCCTGTTCCAATAACCAATGTTTTTCTAGCAAACTGTTCTCTAAAAGCAATTCGAATATAACGATCTGCCAGTAAACAAATAATAAACATTGAAGCTACCATGATTGTTAAATGCATTCTTCTTTCATAACCTGTTGATTTTGGTACCAACACAAGTAATGCGATATAAAAACAAAAACTTGATTTAACTAACGCTTTAATTTCATCCCATATTAAGCATGTATTTAATGAATAATGTCCATATATAAATAAGAATAGGAAATAAAGTATTCCTGATCCAATGATTAAATCTAAATCCATATGGAAGTATAAACATATAAAATAATACATGACAACTTCGATAAGAAGTAACATAAAGGGCATTAATTTTCTATTCATCTTTTACACCTCTTATTATGTCCATTATATCGTAATTCGATTATTAATGCTATCTTTTCTCTTTTATAGTATAATAGATATATCAAAACTTTGGAGGGTCAATATGAAGTTTTTTTATGAAGGTATCAATAAATTTATGTATAAACATCCTTTTATAAAATCTTGTGTCTATTTTGCATCAAAATTTTGTCCTTGGATGGTCGCTATATTTTATTCACTCTTTTTATTAAAAATAGTGATAGAATCACAAACTGGTTTTTATCTTTTATTTATTAAACCATTTGTCGTTTTATTAATTACTGTTCTACTTAGAATATTAATTGATAGACCTCGTCCTATTCAAAAGTATGACCTTAAACCTATTGATGATAAAAAAAGAATAGGTCATTCTTTCCCAAGTATTCATACGAGTTTAGCTATTTCTATAGCTTTGACCGTTATTGCTCGAGGACCAAATATGGGATTATTACTCTCAGCACTTGCTATTACAATTACTTGTACAAGACTGCTTACAGGTGTTCACTATTTAACAGATATTCTTGCAAGTATTTTAATTGCCCTTGCTATTTATATGATTTAACGAAATAAGAAAATTATTTCGTTTTTTTATTTTTTAAAAGAAAAAATGATTTTTGTTGTCTATATAAATAATGAAGGGAGAAACTATGGAAACAAAAATCAAACCTAAAAGAATTACCGATTTTAAAAATGATCTTGTATTTAAGTATTTATTATCAAATATGAAAGATGAACAATGTAGGCGTTTATTAAAACTTATCATCGAAGATGTTATGGATATTAAATGTAAGAAAATTAATGTCTTAAATTCAGAGCTTAATCCTCATCATATAAGTGATAAAGATATGATCTTAGATATTCAGGTAATAACAGAAGATGGTGAACTGGTCGATATTGAAATGCAAAACAGTATATTCTCTAAAGAACTCTATCATCGTCTTCAAGCTTATGAAGCTAGAATGATCGATCATCAAGTCAATCGTGGAGATGAAAGATACAGTGACCATCTTCATAAAGTGAATTTGATTACTTTTATTAACGATATTGATAAAGATAATCTTGTATTGATTGACAGTTATGTGCCTAGAAATGAATATGGAAATGTGAGAAAGTTTAACTTAGCAACAAGCTACTTTGTCCAACTTCCATTTATTAAAGTTATTGAAAAAGAAAAAAGACTAGAAAACTTTTCAAGATTAGAAATCTTAATCTACATCTTATATCATGGACTTACCCATGATATAATATCTTTAGATAATGAGGTGGTAACAATCATGAAAGATAAGATGGAACAATTCAATGAAGATGAAGAGCTTGTTTTAGCGGCAGAAAAAAGACAACTTGTTAAAATTCAACATTATCATGAAGGACAAAGAATGCATGAAGAAGGAAAAGCTGAAGGAAAACTAGCAAGTAAAAAAGAAGATACATTAATGCTTTTTAAAAGTAAATTTCCTCAAGAAGATAACGAATTATTAGAAAATCTTACTTTACAACAATATGATCATATATTTAAAGCACTTATTGAAAATAAAGATTTAAAGACAATCAAAAAAATCATTGGAAAATAATCCAATGATTTTTTAATAACACACATAAATATAACGTCCAAATTTCACAAATTCTGTTTTCTTCCTTAAGATACGATTTCTTATTTCAAAACCTGCTTGTTTGATTTCTTGATCCATTTGTTCATAACTTACTAAAACAAGTTTATTACATAATTTTCTAGCACTATTAATAATATCACACTGTTCTTTATAAGTAATCGGTGTATAAAGATTATAAGGAATATCAATAATAGCAATATCATAATGTCCTTGATGCTTATTAATATCATCTTTTGTAATCAACATACCATCAAAACCAAAATGATTTAAATTACATCTTGCTTTCCATGAAATATCCCTTGAAATATCAAATCCTTTGATAGAATACCCTAAAGCTAGTCCTTCTAAAACAACTGTACCCATTCCACAACACGGATCTATCATTGTTTTTGTTTGATCATTTTCTCCAGCAATATTAATCAATGTTCTTGCAAGTCTAATATCTAAAGAATTTGAAAAAGTATTTGGTTTATCATCATATTTTTTCCATGATGGAACACCATGGTGATAATACCCAATAATCCATAAGTCATTCACTTTTGTAAGAGCAATTGTATGCTTTGGTTTGGACATATTCACACTGCCCGCTATAAACCATGAAATATCTTTACATTTATCAAGTGTTTCTTGATAATCTGGATGGCTAATAGGATTTTTTAAATAAATGACTTTAAAATCTTGATAATTATGATTTTGGCGTTTAACTTCCTCTTTTAAGTCATCAAAATTGGAACTTATCGCCCAAATATCTATTTTTCCCTTCATAAAAACACTTATATTGACATCAATATCTTTATTTGTAATAAAACATTGTTGATATTCTTCATGAAAAAGATATTTAAATTCTAATGCACATAAATCATATTCTTCTGGTGGATAATTAAATAAATAAAAGTATTGTTTCATATTTTTCTTACCTCTAGTGTCCTATTTTAACAACACATCTTCATTTTGGCTACTGAAATAATCATAAATATGATATATTGTCTCTAGGAGGCTATTATGAACTATTTAAAAAACTTAAAAGAACAGTTTACTTTTGATCAACTGTTACTTATATTTACATGTTTTAGTTTTACTTTTCCTTTTTATATATTAGGACCTATTTTATTGATTGAATTTATTTATTTGTTAGTATCAAAAAAAGCAATCATTGCCTTAAAACAAACACCACAAATTAAATTTCTCTATTTGTTTGTTTTAATCTCTTTAAGCATCTCCATTATTCATAAAAATATTTTAGGAGCACTTGCAACACTAGGAATATTTATTGTTATTATTTTAATGGTTTATTATCGAAAACATATTAATCAATCGACCTTTGAATTTATTATTGATATGTTGATTGTGTTATCTATTCTTTGGGCAATATATGGAATTTATGAACAATTTCAAATTTATCATCGTTTAGGTGTTGATCATTTCACCTTTAAAGTTTATGCAAGACGTGAAAATCGTTTAAATAGTGTTTTCTACAATGCCAACTATTATGCGATGATGATTGAATTTATTGCTGTATGTACTGTATATAAATTCTTTACTGTTAAAAACAATCTAAAAAGAAGTATTTTTTATGTTATTGTTGGTTTTTTAAACTTATTTATGCTTTATATGACAGGATGTCGTGCTGGTTATGTAGCCATTGCTGGAGCTATTTGTTTATTTCTTATTTTCAATAAGAATTATAAGTTATGTGCTTTAATTGCATTTGGATGTTTAGGCATTGTTGGTTTCTTTGTTTTAAATCCAAGTAAGTTTCCTAGAATAGAATATTTAGTTTCTAATTTAGGAGTAAGAGCCAAGATTTGGAATTGTGCGATTCAAGGAATTATTGCTTCACCATTTTTAGGACAAGGGCCTTTTACTTATATGATGATATTAAATAAGTATAATGGACATTTAACTCAACATGCTCATAGTGTTTATCTAGATCCTTTATTATCATTTGGAATCATTGGTTTAGCTTGTCTTGTACCTTATGTTTATGACAATTGTAAACGTCTTTATAAAGTAAAAGAGCATTATTCTTATATTGCTCTTGTTATGGGATTTATAGGTGTATTATTAATTCATGGTATTTTAGATTATACGATTTTTTGGATACACACTGGTTTATTCTTCTTATTTGTATTATCTAGTTTTGAAATGTTTGAAACAAATCGTAATTAGCGATTTGTTTTTATTTTTGATATGTTTTATAAATTGTTGCTACTACAAATAAAAGAATAGATAACTCTAAATATTCTATATTAAATACATGTTTATAGACCCAATCAACAATCATAAAAAGCATTGGGATTCCTACCCAAACAATTGTTTTAATTAATTGATTTCTTTTAACATCCATCTTGATCACCTCTTAACAAAATACTACTCCTTTTTGTGTTAAGAAAATGTCAAGTAAGTGTAAAAAAAAGAACTTCTTTCGAAGTTCTATGCTCTTGCATTCATTGTATTTTGTTTTAATGAATTGACATATTCCATTTGATGTTTTGTATTTTCTTTTAATTCTTTTTGCATTCCTTCTAATGTCATATGTTCTACTTCTTTTGCTTCAGATTTCTTTCCACATACTTTTTCAAATGCTTCTTTAGCATCTTGTTGTAATGTGTTTCTCATTTGATTTCTTTGTTCTAATTTCATTTCTGATTCTTTGATTTCTCCTGCAACGGATTCAAAGATTTCTTCTTTTGTTAATTCTTTTCTTGCTTCATTTTCATGTTTTACATCTTGACTATTTTTAAAATACTTTCTTAAAGATTCTTTTGCTTCTGCGTTAATTTCATTGATACTCATAATATTTATTCCTCTCTTTCCTAAGACACCTGTAGCTTATACTTTTTTAGATTCTTCGAAAAGAGTATTGTATACATTTTTAATTTCATTAACAAATTATTAATTTTGTAAGAGCTTTATTTGTTAATGGGATTTACAATATATAAAAGAAATACTTGATGCAATTAAACAAATCACTTCTAAAAACAAATAAGCATATAGCATTGAAAAATGACTTACAATATTTCCACAAATCATAGGAAATAAAGTCATTCCTAAAGCATACACCGCTTGGAAGAAGCCCATAGCTGTTGACTTTGATTCTTGTGGTACATATTTCGTAGCTTCACTTGTTAGATATGAAAATAAGATTCCTGTTACCATACCTGGTAAAATTTGTAAAACAAAGATCATATAGACTGATGAACATTGTGGTACTAAAACACAATAAAGTGCAGTTGTTAAAAATGTAACAGTAATACATGTTCTAACGCCTAATTTCATACATACATCACTTGATGCCATTTTAGCAAAACAAACTGCTGATAACATATAAATAATAGAAGATAATCCTATAGACATAGAATTTGTTCCTAAATTTTTTTCTTTGTTGGTTATGTTTTTTCTTTAGGAAGTAATGAAATAAATAAAGCAGAAACGATTCCTGAAATCATACTTAATAAACAAATCATTTGCATTCCTATTTTTTATAAAGAAGTGTACTTGTAATAAATCCTAATAACATTCCTAAATTGTTAGCGACAATAATTGAACTGGTTGCTTTTGTTTGTTGGTCTTTTGGATAAAAACTCATATATAAAACCATAAAAGAAATCCACATTGCACTGGCAAGTCCTGAAAAAAGATTTCCAATTAAAAAACCAATTCCATTATTAAAAATAATTCTAAACAAAGAAGCACATCCTGATGATAAAGCTCCTATTAACATAATCATTTTATGCTTATTTCTATAATCTGCTAATAATCCTACCGGTAAACGTAAGACCATTTGTGAAATACCATAGGTTCCTATAATAATTCCAATAAATGACGTACTTGTTTGAATCATCGTAAGATAAGGTGTTTGATAAGGAATATAGACATATTGCGCAAACCAGAAAAAGATAACAGCAATAAATAAGATTTTTTGTTTATTTAACTTCATTTTTAGTTCCTTAAATAATTTCAAAATGTTTTAAAGCATATTCTATGCCATCTTCACTTACTGGTTTTGTAACATAGGTTGCATGTTTTTTAGCTTCTTCTCTCCCATTTCCTACACATACAGAAATTCCTGCAATATCAAACATAGGAATATCTATTTCAGCATCACCAAAAGCAATGATATCTTCTTGATCTATTTTTAAATAATCAATAAGTTCTTTAATTGCCTCTTGTTTATCAATATGTTTTAATGCACAATCTCCAAAGATTGCTTTTTCTCCTTTTCCACCCCACGTTAAATCTTTAAATTCAGGAAAAGCTTCTTTAAAATCTAAGTAATTTTGATAACTTTCTAAAATATAATTGATTTTTGTTACATTTTCTACATAGAGACACTTTGGAAAAGTCATTGCTGGATAAATTTCCATCACATCAGGATCTTTCATCCCATATTGTCTTAAAGCTTCTACACCACATACTTTAAAATTTAAAGAACCATATAACCCATCATTTGCTTCAATATAGTATTCTAAATGATGTTGATTTAAATAATCGACAATTCTTTTAACATCTTCTACTTGAATTGTCTCATCTTTAATCACTTTATTATCTAATTCAATATAAGCACCATTACCACCAATCATTCCATCAAAACCAATATCTAAAATGGGCTCTTCTATATGGCTTCTACTTCTCCAAGTAACAATAACTGCAAGATGTCCATTTTCTCTCGCCTTAGAAATTGCTCTTTTTGTACTTTCAGGTAAAGTCCCATCATAATCAATTAATGTTCCATCCACATCAAATAGTAATAATTTTTTCATAAATTCACCCCAAACTATTATGACATCATTTTCATTTTCTTCTATAATCTTTCATTTATTGAAAACCCAATACATCTTTTCATAGATTTTTGCTATATATTATTTGATATGGGACACTTAGTCCAAAAGTATATTTTTATTTGTTCCATCATGTTGTAATTTGGTGAAAAACTATAAAGACGGTAGCACTTTGATCAAAGGGCGTATTCTTCGTTTACATAGATATCCCTAGGAAAATATGAAAACGGAGGTGGTGGAAATGACAGCTTATGAAGCTATCATGATTATGTTAGGTACACTAACATTAAT
>OGXI01000086.1_pt1 | contig 70631 bp, 72 predicted proteins | sample 1576221 | NCBI WGS metagenome assembly OGXI01 (sample SAMEA3541523, study PRJEB24748) | human gut metagenome | biome: human gut; feature: human-associated habitat; material: faeces | place: China | collected 2012
TGCTTATAATTCTGTCACACTTCCTTTGTCGTTAAAAAGGAAACGTCCGTTAAAACATAATGTTGATATACTAAGTTTTGATTATATATGTACAAAAATAATAGCCGGGATTGCTATTAATATAGCTGGAAAGATCCTTTTTTTGAGAAATGTTGATATGACAAAAAAATGGAGAACAGTATCCATTGACATTTCGAAATATAATGATACGATCCGATCTTTGATAGTTCAACGAAACTACGCTGTCCTAAATTTGATATTCGTAATTTATCCTTCATCACCAGTAGTCCCTTTAAAAATAAAAAACATCCGATTAAGATCCTATAACATAATTGAAAAGGAAAAAGACATTATATGTAAGAACTATCAAAAGCGAATAGATAAAGAAATGATTGATCTTAGGGAATATTTACAAGAGGCCGATTTTTCTTGTAAAGTAAATTCAGTAGTGATTGATAATTCTGGAATCAAAGTGTCGGGTGAAATTTGTGATACAGATACAGACTTTTTTCTATTGGAGATTCCCCTGTTCTGTGATTTTGCTGAAAAAGATTTTTGTAACGTCATAAAGATTGAAACAACAGATCATGTATTTTCTATAACTGTCGAACGTCTGTCGAATGTGAAGGGGTTTGTTTATGACAGACTTTATTCCCGTTGGGCTGTAGCAGTTCATTCAGAAACCGGTTATGCACTTTGTTCACATGCCAAGTATGTTAATCAAATGGCGAGCACTTTCTCATTTCCTTTTCCTATTCATAAAAATAAAAAAGGATTGGGAGCTTTCAAATATAATTTATTTGAAACAGATCTAGACAAATTAGGGATTTCATATATAACGATCAATATCCGAATAAACGATTTTCTCAGACGAAAAGCAGATAAAAACTTTATTCCGATTCAATATGGAGGAAAAACTTATTATGCCGATGCAGAAAAGATTTCCCAATATGACAGGGCGATTATGAGTGCAACAAAGCGAGGCATTGATGTTTCTGCAATTATTCTTGTTTGTCCAGAAAATAGGAGCAAGGATAAAGAGATAGGCAGAATTCTCGAATATCCTGAATATAATTCAGCAGGAGTCTACTCCATGCCAAATATAACTGAGATAGAGGCGTTAAATCTATATACAGCAACTATTGATTTTCTAGCTTCGCGCTATAATCGGCCCGATAATAAATTCGGTCATATTCATCGTTGGATTGTACATAACGAGGTTGATGCAGGTTGGATATGGACTAATGCCGGAATGAAAACGGCTACTCAATTTATGGACATATACGTTAAATCTCTAAGATTAGTATATTTAACTGTTCTAAAATATAATGAGAATGCAGAAGTAATAATCCCTCTTACACATTTTTGGCAAACTTCTTATAACGAACCTAGCTGTTACCCTGCTGCGGTCATTTTAAATCTACTACTCATTTATTGTCAGGCCGAAGGGGATTTTCGATGGGGGATTGCACATCATCCTTATCCTGAAAATTTAATTAATCCTCGATCATGGGAAGATAAGACAGCAACCAACAGCATGAATACAGAAAAAATTACATTCAAAAATTTAGAGATATTAGATAGGTGGATTAGACAACCCAAAACTTTTTATCATAATAAAAAACGAACCCTTTTACTTTCTGAACAAAATCCCAATTCACTTGATTATTCTGAGAAATCATTGAATGAACAAGCTGCATGTTTGGCTTATGCATGGAAGAAAGTGATGAATTGTGAAGGTATTGACGCCTATATAGCTCATCGATGGATAGATACCCACTTTGAGGGAGGACTTAAAACAGGTTTAAGGAAATATCCAGATGACAAAGATAATCCTTATGGGTGTAAACCTTCATGGTACTTATACAGAGATTTTGCAACAGAAAAGGAAGAAGAGAGTTGCTTATTTGCGAAAAAAATCATTGGGATACAAAACTGGAGTGAAATAATCAATAAAGTATCGGAATAATGAAATGGAAACGCATATTATTCAATGAACGGGCCGAATTAGGTTCAAATACATTATTGGATATTGCCATAGCAATTGTTGATCATGATTTATCTTTCAGAAAACAAGGACTCATGTTCGGTAATATGGGAACATCTTTGTTTCTTTTCCAAATGGGGAAATGGAAAGTTGATAATCATATTCAAATGGAGGGTTTGGAAATGCTGACATCGTTGATTAGGCGCACAAATACAGAACTGGAAACAATGAGAAACTTCAATATGCTAGATGTTTCTTTTGATACTGGAATTAGCGGTATAGGTTGGGGAATAAATTATTTATTGCAAAATAAATTTATTGATAATGAGTTCTCTGGAATATTCACATTGACTGATGCTATTATTTTACGCAGAATGATTACTGTAGTTCAGGAACCGGAATTGGATAAATTATATCAAGCTATTGGTATTGGTTTGTATGCAATAAGCCAAGATAGTCGTTTATCAAAAGAGTATTTACGACGATTTATCAAAGAATTGTTCAATCGAGTCAAAGAAAATGACACATCAAAAAAAATCGTTCGCCAATCATTTAATACAATTATTGGACTCATCCGATTGTTGGAAAAAATTAATGTAAAGTTCCCTGATATTAATCATACAAAAGAACTGATTTTATGGTTTTACAGAGTATTTGCACGTTTTCCAATGTCTTCGTCAACGTTTAATCTGCAAATATTGTACACGCTATTAAATTGCTATGAATCAATGTCATGGGTAGAAGGCGAACTAAACCAAAGGGCCAAATACATTATCCAAAATGCCAAAAACATTAAAATAGAAGCAGGACTTCAGAAAGGATTAGTAGCCTCCGCCCATTGTTTTAATAGAATATACCAGTACACGGGTAATCCTTTGTATCGAGAAGCATCGATAGCTTGTTTCGACAAATTATTGTGTCGGTCATTTCATATTCAAGGAGCGTGGAATACCTCATCCAAAGGATTATGGTGTCTACATTATGGATTTCTCAATGGTATTGCAGGAATCGGCATGGCTTTATTAGCTGCTATAGCAGATACAGAGCCTCAATGGGACGAATGTATATTTTTAAGTTAATTTTGGATCGAAGGTTCTTTGACATAAATGTATAAGGGTATTCGAAAATGATCTTTAAAAGTTTTCCCATAGAGTATCAAATGGATTCTCAGGATTGTGGTCCAGCCTGTTTGAAAATTATCGCAAAATATTTCGGAAAATATTATTCATTGCAATACCTGAGAGATAAATGTGGAATCATGAAAGATGGGGTTTCTCTATTGGATATTAGCACAGGGGCCGAAAATATTGGTTTACGCACATTGTCCATCCAATGTACAATGGAAACATTAATCAATAATGTGCCATTACCAGCCATTATTTATTGGAAAGAGAATCATTTTATCGTTATTTTCCATGTCAATAAAAGATTTATTTGGGTTTCAGATCCAGCTAAAGGAAAAATTAAATATACACATCAAGAATTTGAAAAAGGATGGTATAAAAAAGGAGAGAAAATAGGCATTTTGATGGCTATTGAGCCAACTGCAGGTTTTAAAGATTCCGAAGCCGAAAAAGAAGTTAGAAAGAATAGTTTTTTTCGGATTTTAAAATACTTTATTCCCTATAAAAAGAATTTTGCACTGATTATGGTTGTCATGTTGGTGGTTACTTCTTTACAAGCTCTTCTACCATTTATTTCTAAAGCCGTAATTGATGTAGGCATCAAAACATCTGATCTCAGTTTTATCAATATGGTATTAATAGGAAATGTGTGTATATTACTTAGTATTACAATATTTAATGTCATTCGAGATTGGATACTTTTGCATATAACCTCAAGAGTGAATGTTGCTTTAATTTCAGATTATCTAATTAAATTAATGAAACTGCCTGTAACATTCTTTGAGAATAAACTCGTCGGTGATATCTTGCAAAGAGCTCAAGATAATGATCGCATACGCAGTTTTATTATGAATAATTCTTTAGCTTTAATATTTTCATCTTTGACATTCGTTGTATTTGCCATTATATTACTAGTTTATAATGCCGTTATATTTTATATTTTTTTAACAGGTTCTATTCTATATGCATTCTGGGTTTTACTTTTTTTGAATATCCGAAAAAAGCTTGATTGGGAATTATTTGGATTAGTCTCGAAAGACCAAAGTTATTGGGTTGAGACTATTTCAGCCATACAGGACATCAAGATATTCAATTATGAAAAGTATCGCCGTTGGAAATGGGAAAGGATTCAAGCAAGCTTATATCGTGTCAATAAACGTGTTTTGTCTATCACAAATACACAAAATCTAGGAGCTCAGTTTATTGAAAACACGAAAAATATGACGATTACATTTTTTTGTGTAAATGCTGTAATTCAAGGGAAAATAACTTTCGGCGTTATGATATCTACACAATTTATTTTAGGAATGCTGAATGGACCATTGATGCAATTTATTAATTTCATTATATCAGCTCAATATGCGAAAATCAGTTTTTTGAGAATGAACGAGATTCATCAACTAAATGATGAGGAGGATCTTTTATCCGTAGGTAATTCTACAATTCTTCCATCAACCAAAACTATAAAGTTAGAAAAGGTTCATTTCCAATACACATCTAATTCCCCTTTTGTATTGAAAAATGTTTCAGTAGAGATTCCAGAAAACAAAGTAACTGCGATTGTCGGAGGAAGTGGTAGTGGAAAATCCACTTTGTTAAAAATTATTATCAGACTTTATAAACCTACTCATGGAGAAGTTAAATTAGATAATATGAATGTTTTAGCCATAAATCTGAGAAAATGGAGAGACATGTGTGGAGTTGTTATGCAAGATGGCAAGATATTTAGTGACACTTTATTAAATAATATAGTACTAGACGATGAACATATTGATTATGACAGGCTTATGACCGTGTGTCGAATAGCTCAGATAGAAGAGGAGATCAATAGTATGCCTAAAGGAATTGAAACTAAAGTTGGAGAAAAAGGTCGTGGTTTGAGTGGGGGGCAGAAACAACGACTACTGATTGCTAGAGCATTATATAAAGACCCCCAATTTTTGTTTTTGGATGAGGCAACAAATGCTTTGGATGCAATCAATGAACAGAAGATAGTAGATGCATTGAATGAGGCTTTTAAAGAACGAACAGTTGTAGTTGTGGCTCATAGATTGAGTACGATTCAAAATGCGGATCAAATTATTGTTATGGATCAAGGAAGAATTGCAGAAGTTGGGGATCATGAAACTCTAATGCAAAAAAAAGGTATATACCATGCGCTAGTCTCATCTCAAATACAACCTTCAATCTCATAATTTCTCAAATGTGGCCGGTACATAAAACGACTGATAAAACAGAATTCTATCGAATATTCAATCTATGATATTCTTCTCCTCCACTCCTAAGTCACAAGAAATCTGTTAGGATATGCAAGAGAATCCCGTGATTAGAAGAAACTTTTGCTTATTAGAAAGAATAACTGTTATAATCAAAAGAAACGTTAATTATAAAAACATATCTTTTATGTGTTCATTATTGAAAGTTCAGATTCAATTGAGGAGAAGAATGAATACTTTGAATTTGAAAGGGGGGGGATACTATGCCATAAAAATGATATTGAACCGTGAATATTACCTTTACGGAACATTTCGGGATGTTGAATACCCTCCATCCCCCAAAAACCTTGACACAGTTATCGCTCTCCGGTGATAAAAGAAATTCTCAATATTATCGAATGCACAAACAACTATAATAGTTGTGTTTTACTATCATAAAGAGAATTTTGTTTGACACTGTCCAAAAAAATGTGTAAATGATAATGCGGGTCTTAAGATTCGCATTACTTTTTGTATAATTTTGAAAAGGACAGGCCGATGGAAAAGAAAAATCGACAAGCAGTTCCGAGTGAACTGCTGAGTAAAGAGTTTTTAAGCCAGTTCCGGACCGAGGAAGACGTAAGCAGTTTTTTTACGAATCTGCATGCTCAGGTCTTGAAGGTATGCTTCAGGGCGAGAGTACGATTCAGGTTCCGCGTGACCGTAACGGCGATTTCGAGCCGGGAGCTGTCCCCAAGCACCAGAGCCGCGGATTGTCTATCGAACGGCTTGTCATCTCACTTTACGCCAAAGGGGTGAACGTTTCAGACATCGAAGACGAGCTTCGGGATATTTACGGTATTAATCTCTCCGGATCGGGCTATCTCCATTATTATGAACAAGGTTACGCAGGATGCCTCGGAGTGGCAAAATCGCCCTCTGGAACAGCTTTACATGGTTGTTTGGATGGACGGCATCGTGTTCAAGGTACGGGAATTGGGCAAGGGGCGTCAACAAGACCATTTACCTGTGCGTAGGCCTTATTACCAGCGGACACAAGGAAGTTCTGGGTATGTGGCTGGGCAAGACTGTGTCCTCCTTGTTCTGGATGTCGGTTCTGACCGATCTGAAGTCCCGCGGAGTAGAAGATATTCTGATAACCGTGACTGACAACCTGAACAGCTTTACGGACACCATACGGGCTGTTTCCCCGCAATCGACCACCCTGATATGCGTGGTCCACCAGATACGCAACTCATGCCGCTATGTGGTCTGAAAAGACATGAAGGAGTTTACGGCCGATATGAAAGAAATTTATACGGCGGTAAACCGCTAGCAGGTGCAGTCGGCATTGGCTCACTTCGAGCAGGTGTGGGGCTCGAAGTGAGCCATGCCGTACAGAGCTGGCACCGCAACCGGGACGAGTTGACCGCCTTCTTCGAGTCCCCTGTAGAAATCCGGAAGATCATCTACACGACCAACATCACCGAAAATCTCAACGGCAAAATCCGAAAATACACTAAATCAAAACTTTTGTTCCCTACTGACGATGCCCCCCGCAGGTCTATCTGTCTGGCTTTGCCGGAGATCAAAAAGAAGTGGACGGTACCCATCCACAACTGGGGCATTGTGATGAACCAATTTATCACTATATTTGAAAATAGAATCGGGATTTAACATCCTACCAAACCTCGATCCAAATTAACGTTTACACAAAACTCTGGACTGTCCCTTTTATTTTTCTATTTTAGATTTTATATTATCAAATAATCGTTCAATTAAATGCTTTGGATTTGTAATAATGTCTACTTGCCCTTTTGTTTCAAAGTCTACAGGTAATTGTTTATTGAAATTGGTTTTGACTCCGTCTGGTAATAATATAATCACAAGATAAGCATCCCCATTTTTTTCTGTCATTGCATAGTTGTTAGCTTGTCTAGATATTGAGCTCACTATCCCTTTTAGCATTCCGTATTCATCATATGGATAGTTTTGTAATTTTATATTCGCAAATTGTCCAACCTTTATTTTACCTGCACCATCTGCAGATACATATACTTCTCCAATAAATTCACTTTTATTGGGAATGACGGAAAATAATTCTTTCCCAACATCTATATAATTGTTTTCTTTCCAAAATCCAAGATATTCCAATTGCCCATCAATAGGAGTATACTCCAAATAGCGTTTTTTCCATATTTGAATTGCATTTATTAATGCATTCTGAGAAGTTTTGAGTTCTGCACATAATTGCTGAAGATTATTATCTTTTTCCAAGATAATGCGCTGTAATTCAAATTGATTACGTGAAATGCTTGATTGAATAGTCAATATTTCATTTTGTAAGTTATGATAATTTCCTGCTACATTCAAATAATTCTTATATTGTGATTGATAATCGGCTTCCGATAGTACATCGTGAATATGTAAAAGACTATCTTTATATAATTGTGCTTCCATCATTTGTAGTATCTGCTTTTGTAATACAAGTTCTTTTTGACTGTTAATGACAATATTTTTGTCTATATTAATCTGATTGGAAAGATTTTGTTGCATATTTACATAAATATCCGATAAGATAAAGCGTTTGTACTGCTCATGTGCAATGACGAGCTTGTTGTATGCTGAACTAATATCTCCAAGTAAAAGGGTGTCGGGAAAAGATATATGAAAACTGCTATCTGTTAAATCATAGAGAAGTAAAGAATCTAGTAAGAGAACGTGTGTATAATTAGCCCCACTCTCAATATATGCAATAACATCACCTTCATGCACCCAGCATTTGTTTTTTTTTAGTAAATGAATCTTACCTTCATTGTTAGAAACTAATCTTACAGGGGCAACATCTGCCGTAATAGAAATAGTTCCACTGACTGTATCAGGATATTTAATCAAAAATCCCAAAATAATAAATAAGCACATTAGTCCTATCAAAAATAGAGCAATATACTGTACCCATTTAGTTGGCATGCGATCAATTATATCTTGTATTTCTTCTTCTCTCCGAAAAGAATCGTCTTCTTTTAATCGTTGTTCATTTGACATAGTTAAATAATTGAATTATTTTACAGCATCGAATATGGAATAAGACTGATTTTTCGTTGGCTTGAGAAACCATTATGAACATTCCGTCCCCATGTTTTACATCTAGTTCGTCAAGCTGTATGGATGGTGCCCGTATTCGCAGCGATGGTTTACAAGATGTAGTTCTCATTTAGATTCTTTCTGTTATGGTTTACACCGGTATCAACATTAGCAAAAGCTGTTTTCTGTTAGCGAAGGTTACCATACTAAAACCTACCTGAACACGACCGCAGGAGTTAGCAAGTTAATTGCTATGCTCTCAGCAACTGAGCATTACTGCATCATGGAAGCTACTGGTAATTACGGTTTCATACTTCTATACCTGCTGCATCAGAGCGGTGTCGCCGTCAGTCTGGTAAATCCTAAACAGATCAGGCATTTTATCCAGACGATGATGGCTATTACCAAGACCGACGAGAAAGACATCTGTGATCGCCATGTACAGGGAGAAGATACACCCTCCTCTCTACAAAAAAGCCATCGCAGGCTTGCCATTCTGCTCAAACAGAACAAGGTCATTATCCGTCGGTTGCATAAACAACTTATCGCATCAAAGAACCTGCGTGAATTGCTTGTCATGCTGCTCTATCGAGACAAAATCTGTCGGTGGACGTTGGACAAGACCATTGTTTTTCTAACCAGGCAGATCGAATAACTCGAAGCGTAACTGGCTGAGATTGCATCACCTGAGTTTGAAAGCAACTCAAAGTCTTGACATCCATAAAAAGGATCAGTACTAAATTCGCTAGGGCACAGCTCCTTACAACCGGAGGATTTACCCACTTCGATAGTGCTAAACAACTCTCACGCTTTATCGGAATATGTCCCACCCATTAACAATCAGGTATATTCGTAAATATTAGAGAACACATCAACCGGAGTGGGAATGAAAACTTACGACCCTTGCTGTACGTTGCCTCATGGACTGCCTTGCGTTACAATGCAGCTTGTCGGGAATGTTATCTTCGCTTAAAGGCCAATAGTAAACTATTCAAATTAATCACCGTGGCTAACAAACTCATCAGACAGGCTTCTTCCATCGCAACCACCGACTCAACTTATATCGATGGGTTTATCTCGACTAAAAAATAAAAGCCTATTCATTTTTATTTACTTTTTAACACAGTTTAACACTATTCAAAGATAAGCATTAATTTCGTTCCCGAATCCAGAAAATTACTTTTATATTGCCCAATGCAATATCTACTTTATTTCTTGGATTCGGGAACGAAATTAATGCTTATCTTTACAAAAAAAGCGATATGAAGAGATCGGTATTCAATAAGGCATTGGATTCGTTCAATGAGTATATGGCGAATCAGGGCTGTTATCTATTCGATCCTCCCGTGCAAGAATTTTCGAGTGAAGAGGAGGGATATGTGCTTTTAGGGAATCGGAACAGTTCGTTCGGCCGCTATGAAATCGAGACGGGCGTATTCATTCCGGACGGTGAAGACGAGAGTCCCGAATAAGCGCACGGGCCGGCAAGCCGCCGGCCCGTGCGCTTACGATAAGGTCTATTTGCCCACTACGGGAATCTGTATCTTTGCTTCGTCCCAGTCGCTGACCGTAACGGTAATTTCGGAGGATGTGACATCGATGTGAATGGGGATCACCACCTCTTTGCCGCAGTGATAGTCGATCCGCTCGCCGTACCGGGCCAGGTAGTCGGACAAAGAAATTTCTCCGATCGTCTCTTCTTTCAAACGGAGAGTTATCCGCACCTCGTTCTGCCGTCCGAAACAGAATACGTCGAATGTGCCTTTCATCGTTTCCGTTTCGTCTTTCTCCAGCAGCGGCGAGAACCGCATCGTTTCCTGCAAAGGTTCTCCCCGGTAGTCGATTCCCGCAGGGATACCGTCGAACAGCACCCGGAAGTCGTCCGCGTTGCCGGACAGCTTGTCTGCGCCGGTTACGCTCAGCTCGATGCGGAAATATTTCTTGCAGAGTTCTATCCGGCGCACCTGCGGCCGGCCCCGCCGTACGGAAAAGCGCGCGAGTGCGTGGAAAAGACGCACGGCGGTGCGGTTGTCCCCCGTGTCTTTCCTTTTGCACAGCAACTCCGTAATCCCCGACACTCCGGGCGTTAGTACCGGACGTTCCATGCCGTCCGCATTGGCGAACGTGACGACCGTATATTCCCCGGCGGGAACGCCGCTGAGCAGGGTGATCGAGTCGGTAAAACGTTCCCCGAAAGCGGTTATTTCCCGCAGAAACATCCCCGCAGGGTCGAACAGCAGGGAGACCGTATGTCCGATCTCTTCGTGCGTCGTGTTGTTTCCGCTCGTATCGGTGTACCGGTATTCCACTACGAGAGTCGGTTTGGGATTGATTTCCATGTCGGCCTGTTCGCTCAGCGTGCAGGCGCAGAGTATTCCCGTAAGAAAAAGAAACAAAAGAGGTTTCATGGCGTTAAGGATTGGTTGCGAGTTCAGTCAGTTCGGGATCGAGTTTTGCGCGGAACCTCAGCCTCGGTTCCGCCCCGGCCGCCCTTTCGAAGTGCTCCGCCGCTTCGTCCCGGCGTCCTACCCGCATCGCGGCGATGGCATGCAGATAGTCGTTCTCGGCCCCGGCGGGCAGTTCCTGTGCGATTTCATGGGCCGATCGGTCGTATCCGAGCGACAGCAGGGCGATCAGGCTGTTGCGATCCCTGTACGAGTAGAGCAGGCTCACGGCTTCGGCATAACGGCGTTCGCGCAGCAGACGTACCCCGCGTGCATACAGCGTGTCGGGTTCCGTCGTGTGGATCGTGTCTTTGATCATATCCCTTCGACGCAGGTCGTAACGAAAATCCACACAGCGAAGCCGGGGGTAATACTTGTGCCGGATATAGGCGTACTGCTCCGGGAAGCGTTCCCGGATCTTTCGCTCCCGCAGATCCGGATCTTTCTCTTCTGCGATCAATTCTCGAATCGGTTCCTTATCGGCGATGCTGTCGTCTTCGAGGATCATCCTGTCAAGAGTCTTCCAGTCTTCGGCTATCCACCGGACCGTGACCGTCGTGTCGACACCGTCTCCGAAGCGCCCGCGCAGATAGTCCCGCAAGGCATATCCCCGTTCCTTCGCCAGAAAGCCGTTCCGTGCGAAGGGGCCTTCCGGCGACGAGGAGGCCGTCATCACGAGGCTGTCCAGATAAAACTCTTCCAGATCGACCACGCTGTCCATCAGCGCCGCGATCCGCTCCAACTGCCGGCGGTTGTCCCCCAGCGTGTCGCACAGTTCGGTTCCGTTGACCCGGAAAGCGATGTAGTTCCAGTCCCGCACGACGGCATACTTGTCGATTATGCGGGTGCAAAATCTCGGCAGGGTGTCGATCAGCGAGAGCATGGAAGATACGGTGTAACGGAGCGTGTCCGATGGCGGGAGTTCGTAACGGCTCCCGTCGAGCCCCCGCACCTCACCTTCGAGTGTCACGACGAGCTGCTTGCTTCCGTTTCGGGGCCTGACCTGCTGCGTGTAGTAATAGTCGATCCGCTCCCGTTCCTTCACGACCGAGTCCAGCCGCGCCCCGGAAGTGCGGGGGAAGCGGACGATCCGGCGGTAAGCCCTGTCGAGCACGGATTCACGCAAGGAGTCGCCCGCATTCCGCATCAGAGTCGTCACGCGTTCCCGATATCTGTCGAATTGCCACAGATCGCGCTCCTGTAAGCGGCCGTACCGTCCACCCCGCACGACGAGCCGCTCCAGTTTTACGGTCGAGTCCCCGTCGTGCAGGCGGGGCGTTACGACGATCCCCAGAGAGTTTCCCTGAAGCTGCTCGGGCACGGTAATCCGAAAGTCGAGCGTCACCAGCCCCATCCGTTCTACGACGACCTTGCTACGTCCGACCACCCGCACTTCATCCAAATGGATCAGCATGCGGCGTTCGCCGTCCTTGTCCACCAGCGTTCCGGCCCAGTAAAGGGAATCGCCGTTCGGCCGTCCGACCCATCCCTCGCCGGGATGCCTGCCGCTTTCGGGTAGGCTGTCCTCCGGCGCGGGCTTCCGCTTCTGCATGAGCGACAGCGCGGCGGCCGTACCCCGGCGCTCCATCCTGCGGGTCAGCGTGCAGGAGAGCACCGATACAGAGAGCACGGCCAGAAATACTATATTACGGGTTTTCATAGCATAAGGGATTTAGAACAGGTACGAAAAGCTCGCTTCGACTTTCGAGGGCAGAAGCATCAGTCGCCGGCTGCTGCGGATGATCTCGTCCTCGCTCCACGGGGTAAAGTATTCCCGGCGGGTATCCCTCACGTAATAGAGTCCCGCCCCGATCTCGGCGATCAGGCTCCAGCGCTTGGCGAGCATCCAGCAGTACCCGTAGGATGCGCCTGCGCCAGCCAGCATGCCTTTGTGATGTCGATGGCGGTTTCCTATGTCATAGTTTCCGGCAGCGATATATGTCCCTAAAAACGAACCTACGTTCGGCTCGAAACGCCAGAAGCGCACGCCGGCCTGCCCGATCAGCAGTTTGGAGCGGAAGGCGTCCAGCCGCATCGGATTCCAGTAGAGGGAAGCGTCCAGCGAGAGTTTTTCACCGAGCGTGAAATCCACGCCTGAGTGAAGCGTCCCGGTCATCAGGGCAAAGGCATCGACCCGCACGGCCCGAAGCTGGGCCGAGGCGGAGGCCGCCGTACAGAGCGTCAGCACGGCGGCCCATGTAGCGATCCGTTTCATGGCCATGCGATTATTTGTTTACGTGACTCCATACGGCCCCGTCGAGTATGTAAGAGACCGAGTTGTCCGACGGACGGTTCGTAATGTCCTGCACGAATCGGGAATAATCCCTGACCTGATAGCCGTGGCGCATGACGGACGTCGGGTTGCCCGAAGCGTCCGCGTAATAGAGGGGACTTTCGGCCGAATAGTAGAGTGCCTGCGCGGAATAGCTCGGGCGGTTCGGCGTCAGCATACAGGTCAGCGGATCGAGCTTTTTGATCTTCTGAGTCGACGGGGTGGTCGTGCTTTCGAGCGTCAGGGAGCAATCGAACTTCAGCGCGATCTCGTGCAGGAGCGGCCGGTCCGTATCGACCGAGAAATCGAGGTAGCTGTCCATTCGCACGAGTCCGCCGCTCTGCGGTACCCGGCACGTGCCGTAGACGAACCGGGGGCGGATGTGGATTATCAGCGGGGTCATCGTCACGGAGCGCTCGACCGTCAGGCTCTGCCCGTTGGTATCGCTCAGCGTCAAGCGGATCAGCGCCGGGCCGCTCTGCGTTCCGGTAAAGAAGAACGTATGGCTGCCGGCCGGGAGGGTCAGCCGCCTGCCGCCGGTAATCGTATTGGACGCCGTGCCGTAGGCCAGCGTTCCCGCGCCTTGGGGCAGTTCGCATACGACGCCGAACGAGCCTTCGTATTCCCGCTCGGAGAGGTCGAGCGTGAACGATTGGGCGGTGTGGCAGACGCTCCCTGCGAGCGGCGACAGGTCCGCCACGATGGGTTCGGGAGCCTTGTAGGTCGCACGGAGCTCCTTTTCGACCGAGTACCCGTACCCGTCGGTTACGCTAAGGCCGATGCGTACTTCGCCGGGCGCGGCCTGCGTATAGAGAATCGGCAGGCGGTACTCGTTGCCGGAGAAGTCTACCGGCAGCGGCGTGTTCTGCGCGAGGGGCCGTCCCTGAACGCGCAGCTCCGAGGCCGCGCCTTCGTAGATGCGGTACGAGAAGCTGTACGACGGGTCGGGGTTGTTGACGGTAAGCAGGCGCAGTTCGGTCGACAGGGGTTCGTCGGGACGGTACGACGGCTTGACGCTGCCCAGTATGACGTCCGTCGTGGATACCCGCGTGTCGATGGTATTCTCGCCCATGACGGTCGCATGGACGATGTAGCGGCGGTTGCGCCGAATGTCGAAATTGTCCGTATCGTTTTCGCCGGGATAGATGAAGTAGTCGAGCTTGCGCCCGGTCTGGTTCACGGCCTCGATGTGTATGCAGGTCGCTTGTTCCGGAGCCCTGTCGGGAGCCTTTTGCGTAGGGTCCGTAATGCCGGCCACGGTGCCTTGCAGATTCTCCGGCACGTAGAACGTTCCGTTGTAAGAGTGGCCCGTGATGCTCCGGGGGGCGTAGTCCGTCACCGCGTCGTCTTCCGAGGGCGCGTTGTCGGCGAAGTAAGCCGCAAGGAGCGGGGCGGAGAGTATCCGCACGGAGCGCGGCGCGATCCGTTCCCTCAGTTGCGGGGCGACCGACAGGTTCAGTTCGATGCAGGCGACGATTCTCCGCAGGACAACGGGTACGGTCGTGGCCGCTTGGACCGAAAAGGACGTTTTCGCGGACAGGGGAAGCGCGGAGCCGGTTTCGAGCGCCGCTTCGCCGCCGACGGTACGGGCCGACTGTTCGACCTGTGCGCGGGTCATGTTTCCCAGATCGCCGCCCGCGTTGGCGATCACGAACAGGTCGTAATCGCCTACGGTCAGTTTGCGGGTAATATTCGCCGATCCCGCCGAATAGATATGTTCGTCTTTGCCGGTCGCATTTTTACAATACAGGTACAGGTTCAGGTCTTTCACCGTTTTCTCCTGCACGTCGGTCAGGGCTTTCGCAGGCTCGTCCATTTGCGGGCACTCTATTTGGAAACATACGGGAATTTCGGCAGCCGTCGCCGGGTCTTCCGTACGGGCCAGCTTCGAACAGCCGCAGAGGACTGCGGCCCATAGAATCAATAAAAGATATGTTTTCATAGCGTTGTTATTTGGGTGGCGTAAGCAGGGTAAATTCAATCGAGCTATCGGCGTCGCTCGTTATTTTGCACGAGGTAACAGAAGCATCTTCGCTGTGTTCGTTTGCTTCGTAATTTTGTTTGGGAACCATGTAGAAACCGGGGTAGATAATCTTGGAACCCATGCCCGCATTATAGCCGATGCAGCTTGCGGCATACGTTACCAGGTCCGTATATCCGGTTTTGCTTCCGGCGTTGAGCGTGACCGTTCCCGTTTTGGTCTGGGTCGTTACGGTCGGCGTAAGCGAGGTTTTGTATTCCCCTAACTTATATTGCAAACCGATACGGAGCGTTACCGGTTTCGGAACGGCTTTATCGGTACTGGCAAGCAACCGGATCGTGAAATTTTTGTAATAAGTTCCGGAATATCCGTCCGATGTCACGGTCGTTCCGGCAGGTTGGATTTTGGCGAAATCCGGCGTGATGTCGATTTTGTACGGAACGATCCCGGTATAGGTCTTTTCGACGACGGACGCTTGCCCGTTCGCGCCGGTAAACGTCAGCCGAAACGATACCGTGCCGATAACGGTCGGGGTAAAGCTGAACGGGAAAGTCAGCCCCGTCGCCGGATCGTTTGCGCCGCTGGTCAACGACTGCCCGTCGGAAAGTTTGATACCGCCATAGTACATATCCCCTGCACCTTTCAGCAATTCGTAACGGATCGTAAATCCCGACGTGTTATTCTGCTGATTGGCTTTTACCGAGAAGGTAAGCGGCGTATGGGCCGTTTTGCTCCAACTGTTCTCGCTGAATACGGTCGTTACCGGATAAGACTGTTGACAGTAGGTGGTCAGTTCCAAATAAGTAATGTATCCGGCGTCGTCCGAGACGGTAAAGCGTATGCGGATCAGTCCGCTGCGGCTCGGAACCAGCGTAACGGGAACCATTCGGGTCTCGTTTCCTTTGCAAAAGGGCATGGCCGCGCCGGGGGACCATGCGGAGCCGTTTACGGTCAGCGTCCCGCCGCCCTCGACGATCTGCGCGGCCAGATAGATTTGGCGGTTCGGACTGTTCGTGCATTTTACGGTTACGCTCGACGTAACGGTTTCCCCGACGTTGCAAGGGTTTTTGATCGCTCCGAACGTCAGATCGACGGTCGATACGCGCGTGTCGATGGCGTCGGCGCCCCGGATCGTGGCGTCGATCACGTAGTGATGGTTCCGTTCGAGGTTGAAGTCGGTCGTATTGTTCGCTCCGGGATAGATCCGGTAGGCTATTTCCCGACCTTCGGCCACAGCCCGGATGTCGAGGCAGGTGGCTGCGGCAGGCGCGTTCGCGGCGCTCTTGTCCCGCTGGTCGGTGATCGAGGCGTTGACCCCTTGCAGGTTCTCCGGTATATAGAACGTGCCGGAGAAGGCGTTACCCGTGACGCTTCGTTTCGCGTAGTCTATCAGGGCGGATTCCGCCGCCCGGTTGTCGGAGAACAGGGCTACCGTGCCGGGGGCGTGTCCTACCCGGACGCTTTGCAGAGCGATCTCCCCGGCGGTCTGCTCATCCACTCTTAAAGAGAGGGTCACTTTGGCCGTGCACCGCACGAGCGACACGGGAATGACGGCAGTACCGGAGACCGAGACGGAGAGACGGGCCGACATGGGCAGTCCTCCGGCGGCGGTCAGGCCGGATTCTCCGGGAACGCCCAGCGAGAACCGTTCGGCCTCTTCGCGCGTCAGTTCGCCCGTATCGCCTCCGGCATTGGCTATGACGAAGACGTCGTAGTCGCCCCGGACGAGCGTTGCGGTAATTTGTCCGGCACCGTCGTCCGAGAAGAGGTGCTTGCGTATATCGGTCGTTTTGTGAAAGAGGTAGATGTTCAGGTCGCGCACCTGTCGCTCGTCTTCCGGCGAGAGGGCGCGGGTTACGGTTTCCGTCTCCGGGACGGTAACGGCGAACGTGACGCCGAGCGAATCGGGGCCCGTCGCCCGGTCCCGGTCGGCAAGACCTGCGCACGAGCTCCAGAGCGCCCCCAGCGCATACGTGAAAACGATAAGCGGATTTTTCATAACCGGTATAGTTTAAATGAGAAAGTAAGGGGCAGAGGACGGCCCCTGCCCCGAAAGAGTGCGCTACTGTCCGAGGTTTACCGACTGCGTGACGGGGGCTTCCCAGTCTGCCACGGAGATCGAGACGGATAATTCGCTGCCGGTGAGCCCGTCGATCAGGGCCTGTACGCGGTAATATCCGTTGCGAAGGAACCGGCCCGCGCCATCTCCGGACAGCTCTACGGGATAGGCGACTTCCGCTTGGTCGTCCGTCGTCGAGAAGTTGCCGTCGCGGTCGTATGTCGCGCCGAGGGTCAGCAGCAGGCGGCTCCCTTCGGCCAGCTCGCCGTTCTCCGGCACGTAGAACAGGTTCCGGAACTTGCCGGAGAGCTCGTCGGCCGCCTGCGTGTGAGTAAAGGTCATGGGCCCCGTGTTCGGGGCCTGCTGAGCGATCAGGTTGCTCCGAGAGGCGGCTTTCGAGAGCACGGCCGAGTTGATCCGCACTTTGCCCGAATAGCGTTCCGAGAACTCGGCCGTCGTGGATGCCTGTACCGCGATCTTGGCTACGGTGCGTTCGAGCGTTACCGCCACGTCGGTTTTGGTTCCCTGTGCGGCGATTGCTTTGGTCGTATGGCCTGTCATAACGAATCCTCCGGACCGCTTGGCTTGGGCGGATACTTCGGCAAAGGTGCCGTTGTATTCGGCGGGGGTGGTTTCGCTCAGTGTCATCAGCGCCGCCTTACCGGAAATACCGCCGACGGTTTTGTTCGCCACGACGTAAAAGTCGCAGTTTTGTCCGGCCAAAGCGTTCGGGATGGCGAACGTGGCTTTCTTGGCCGACAGTTCCGAATCGGTGAAGTTACGTTGCACGAGCAGTCGTCCGTCAGCTCCGAAGACCAGCACGCAGACCGACGAGAGGCTTTTCTCCCAGCTTTCGGCCGCAGCCGTCGGGTCGAAGAAGGATTTGGTCCGGGACGATCCGGCATCGAACGAGAGGGTCACTGCGGCACCCTGCGTGTCGGAAGAGGGCGTATGTTCGCAAACGGGTTCTTTGCCGCAAGAGCAAAGCAGGGCTGCGGCGGCAGCCGTAAAAAACAATCTTTTCATCGTGATAAATTTTAATGGATTATGCCTTTACAGGCAGTGTCGATCATTTTAATACAGGCATTCCCCGATATGCCTGCGGACGACCCCGATCAGATCGAGAATCAGGTGGTTGTATTCCGGGCTCGCGAGCAGGTCGTCGCCGAGGTCGTAGCGCATGAACGTCTCCTTGCACAGGGGGAGCAGCCGCACCACGCACTCGTGCCGTTCGGATTCGGGAACTTCGGGAAACTCCGCGGCGAGAACGCACCTGAGCGTATCGTATCCGGAGAAGAGCAGTCCTTTATAAAGCACGCTGTCCGCTTTTTGCAGGGCCGTGCGCACGCTGTCGCCCGATTGCAGGGCGTCCCATGCCGAGACCCACGCCCTGCGGCTCCGCTCACGGACCATCCCCTCGGTCTTTTCGAGCAGGGGGTGATGTTCCCGCAGAAATGCCCCGAGCTTTCGGGCGAAGTACGCCGGATCGGGAATCTTCCTTCTGGCAGCCATCGTTAGACGCTCATCCCCTGCGATCGGGTCTTTTCCTCGAATACGGCCTGCTGGCGTTCCGCCGTCTGCTCCTGCGCTTTGGCCTGTTCCTGCTCCTTATTCTGCTCCTGAGAACGGTTGATGCGGGAGTAATAGGGCGCATTGGTCGAACGGTCGATTCCCATGATCGAAAGGCTGCGGCCGGTAGAGGATTTGACGTTGCGGGCGTCGATCTCCTCGTAACGCTTCAATGCCTCGATCTGCTGTTCGGTCAACTGCTCGGCGATCCGGGGCGGAATGTACGGCTTGGCATAACTGGGATTGATCGGCACGAAATCCATCCGCGTAACGTCGAACTGGAACACGGAGCTGAACTCGTTGTCCTTGTCCCTGAGCTTGCAGTGTTCGAGCCGGATACCGCGGCCCAGCGCCAGTTCGTTCTGCTGGGTCTGACTGATCCGGTTGCCGTAGATGAACTCGGGTTTGGCGACGGCCCGCACGGGTACGGTAATCATCCGGTTGGTGTCGGTGCGGAATCCCGCGTAACACCACTCCTGCTTGCCGTGGTTATCGACCATAATGGCGCGGGGCAGAGCCCGGCCGTAGGCGATCCGGGCCTCGTCGTCGGCGCTGATGTGCATCTTGTACTTTTCGTCCTTGTACTCCGGATGCGGCAGAGGACCTTTGACGTCGAGCCGGGGACGGTCGTCCAGATCGCGGTACATTTGCAGCGAGCATTTGTCCGCCGAGATCTGCGTGTCCTGTCCTACTTTGTAAACGACGTCGAACAGCGCAGGGGTCTCTCCTCCTTCGCGGAGCCGCTGAATATCCTGCGCGGAGAGCTGGTTGCGGTCGATCCCGATCGAAGCGAGTTCGCCCCACGGAATGTCGTACAGGTTATAGCGGAGCCGGTCGAGCTGGTTGGAACTGGTGCGGCACTCGGCGAGGATGGCGGCGCTGATCTCGTCTTTGGGATCGTTGCGAAGCGCATAGTAGGCATTCACGACCTCGGGAACGCGCTCCACCGGACAGAGGAAAAACTCACGCTCCGCGGCCGGCGTCTCGGGATTGTCGCGGTGGGTCACGAAATCCTGATAGCGCAGATCGGAGATCGCTTTGGCCGCATCGCTGCCGAACATCAGCGTATAGTAGGACGCGCGGTTTTTGGTTTCGGGCGTGACGGTAACTACCGAAATCCGGTTGTTGTCGTTCGGGTCGCGCCGGAACTCGCTGATAACGTCCAGCCGGCCGTTGGCTTTGTCGGCCATCAGAATGGTTTCACGGTTAGGGTCGGGGCGGTACGCTTCCGTTCCCGCATTTTCTTTTTTTGCCATAATTCAAATAAAATTAATAAGAAGTTGAACAATGATTACAGGACGAATATACAGAGCCGTTCGACGCCTGATACCGGGCGGCCGCCGCAGGCCGCGCATGGCCGGCGATACGCTGTGGACAGCGGCGTTTTTACGGTGGATCGGGATGTTCTACCGTTTCATGCCGACTCGCTGCTGCTGCGGGCTGAGCTCTTCGGACAGCGACGGGTTCCGCCCGTTCGAAACGCCCCGGTATCCGGAAAATGCATGATCGAGGATTTCTCCCGCAAGGGTCTTTATCTTTTCGTCGATTCCGACGCACTGTTCCGGGCTCTTGCCCGCTTTGGCGGCATCGAGCCGGTCGAATTCTTCCTGACGGAAAAACGGTCGAGACAGATCGGCATAGAATCCTCCGCGAGGGTAGCCGTTTTGTCGAATGAGAAGCAGCGCGGCGATGTCGTAATTTTCGTCCGATAAGGTCGGACAATCCCAGTAGCCGGGACGAATGAATCTGTCGAAATTCTCCAGCGTCGGATGCATGTCGTAACGCTCATTGCAAAATCCGTAACGGGTCGTCTCCGGCGGGCAATATATTTCGGCAGGTACGGGCTGAAAATCGTTGCAGTCCGTATGATGTTCATAATTCATTTCAGCAAAACGGTCGATCTGCCGAGAGGGAATTTCGGGTAAATGAAGCAGGCTGTGCACTCGCAGAAAGGTCGTCCCGTTCTGCGCCTTGAAAAACTGATCTGCCTGGTACTGGAGGTAATCGGCCTGTACCGTTCGTCCTTTTTCCGTATTGCTGAACAGCAGTACCCCGCGGTCCGTTTCAAAGCCCGTTATCTTCGGGAAAGGAGAATTGAGTTTCCGCAGCCGGTAAATCTGCGGAATGTATCCTATGGTTTTGCAAAGGTTTTCGTGTTCCGATTCTTTCGTAAGCAGACCGATGCGGTTCCGTTTGCAGTACGCCACATCGAGCAGCGATACGATTTTCTTCGGATACGCCTGTTGTTCGGTCATCACGGCCGTCAGTTCGTGCAGATAGGCCGAGTTGTCGTCCCGCCTCAGAGGGGGAATTTTCGAGGCGTCCGGAAAGTCGTAGCGGATCATATAGTTGTCCGGTACGCTTTTGGGGTCGTCCAGATCGTCGTAATTGTTGTGCAGGAACCGTAAAAATCCCTGCGGGTCGGTCGGAATGTCGATGCAGATGTGGCGGATCTGCATCGCGGGCGTCAGCGTCAGATATACGCTGCCCCGAAAGGTTCGTTCGATTTTCATGGAAAGGATTTATTTTGATTCGGCTATATCGAATGCCGTTTTACGGATCGTACCGGGCCGCTATGTCGGCGAAGTCCCTGAGGCTTCCCGCTTTCCGTTTCCACATTTCGGGGACATCCTTCACCGGATAACCTTGTTCTGCGATCCGCAGCAGGGCCGTCATGTCGTAATTGGGCGACCATGCCTCCGGGCGCAGCTCCTCCCGTCTGCAAAAGCGCAGGTAGTTGTCCGCCGTCGGACGCATGTCGTAGCTCCGCAGGGGAACTCCTTCGAGAATCGAAGAACGGTCGAGGATAAACGCTCCGGGAAGGGAGGTGATAAGAAAATCCCGGTTGCGGTAGCCGCAGTGGAAGTTCAGCGCCCCGGCCCGGCCTTCGAGCAGGAACTCCGCGCTGAGCCGGGGGATGTCGTACACGCCGAGCCGATCGAGGGAGAGCCCCGGATCGTAAAAGCGGTCGCAGCAGTGCTGCATCAAAGCCTTGAAAGCGTCCCCTCCGAGAAGGCGTTCCGTATCGAACAGCAGCACCCCGTTGGGCAATTCTACGGCGCGGACGCTGCGGAACGTATCGGAACTGCCGGATCTTCCGAATCCCTGAGCCGCGCAGTACGGTTCATATCCGTCGAGCAGAATCAGCCGCTCGTGCGTCCCCTGCGGGGAGAGCGGGTCGATCCCCGACTCCGCGCAAAACATCAGATCGCGCAACGGTATGATACAGCAGGGACGGATGCGGCTTTCATGCGCCCGGCGCAGAAGCGACCGCGCGTAATCTTCCGTGCGGTTCTCCCCGATCCGGGGAATCTTCCGCTGGTCAGAAAAGTCGTAACGCACGATCCATGCGTCCTGAGGTCCGTCGGGATCGTTTCGCGCATCGGAAATATCGGCGGCGGCATACCGGTCGAAATCCTTCCGGGTAAAACCATTCGCGTAGATCTGCACGCGGCTTGCCGTCTGGTCCGGAGCGAGGGTCAGCAGGACCGTCGCCGGAATGGGATGTGTATTCATAGGCGTTTATCGTTTTCGTATCCGGAGCGTTCTCTCTTCGCTGTCGCCCATAAAAGAGCGGCTTTCCACGCATTCGGGACCGGCCGGTTCCTTCAGCCGCCCGCTATCCCGGAACCGTTCCCACAGTTCCCGGAAGGAGCGGTCGGCCAGTCTCTTTTTCTTTTCCCCGGCCGGTTCGTCCCGCAGCAAAAAGGCGTAATAGTTTTCCGTCGAGCGGCGCATGTCGAACTCCCGGCGGAGGTTTCCCTGCCGGAGTAGTTCCCGGTCGGCGTATGCCTCCGCGAAACGGTTTCTGCGCTCCTGTCCGTCCTCCGCTTCGGCAAAGCACCGGTCCGTTATCGGGGCCATATCCGCAGGCCGGGCGATCACGTCGTAGATCTTCAGCGAGGGCGTCTGCTGCTCCGGATTGAAAAAGTTCGACGCATGGTAGTCCATGTATTTTTCGAACTGCATCTTCCCGTGCTGCGTATCGCTGAAAAATACGACGCCGGGAGCCGTCTCGACGGCGGTATAGGCCCTGTATTCCGGAATGTCGATCCCCGGAGAGGGCAGCTCCACGCCGAAGGTGCCGAGCGGATCGGGGTAGTCCGTCCGCAGGGCCAGCTTTGCGGGATCGGCCTCGGGCGTCAGCGGAACGATGCTGTGCCGCAGGCAGTAGAGCATATCCGTCATGGCGATCTGGTGCTTGGCCCGTATGCCGGCGGAACGTGCCGCACGGGAGAGGCGTTCCAGATAGTCGTCGTTGCTCTGCGGACGGATTTCGGGAATCTGCCTGCGGTCCGGAAACCGGTAATGGCACATCCACAGGTTCGGATCGTAGCCCTGCCGCAGCACTTCGGCCGTATCTTCCCGCATAAAGGCGAGAAAGCCGGACAGCCCGCTCTCTTTGATGCTGATATGCACCGGGCGTTTCATGCTGTCGTAGGTAACGTACAGGCTCGCGCCTTCCTTTTTTCTTTGCTGCATATTTTCCGGTATTTAACTATCCGCAGGCTAAGATACCCGGCTTCGGAGCGGATGATACCGCACGGCCGTCCGGGGCCGGGTATGGCCGTCCGTAAGCAGTGAAACGGAACTATTTCGCAGCCTGCTGCTTGGGTTTTGGGATCAACTTGCGTAGTTCCGGATCGTCCTCGATGCGTTTCATCTCCGTTTTGACGATCCGCTCCACGTCGGCTCTGATCCGTTCGTAGTTGGCCTGAATGATCTCTTTCATATGATCTTGTCCGTCCTCTCCCATAAAGGAGGATATTTCGGGAATCGGAACGTAGGCGGCCGTCTCGCGTTTTACCTGTTCGTTGTCCACGACGATCTGGGCATGGAAGATCTTCTGCTCTATTTTTTCGTCGAAGTTGTCGGCTACGGCCCCCACGAACATGCCCTGAGAGAGGTTGCCGATCTTCGAGGGCGGGATCAGCGAATCCATCTGCGTATTGGTCGAAAGGGTCGTGCTTCCCTGAGCGAACGATACGGATTTGCGCTGCTGGAGAATCTTGCCGAAGCGTTTGGAAAGCGTCTCGGCCGTGTCGCCTACGACCTGTCCGGAAAAGATATTGCCCACGGTGTTCTGGATCACCTTGCTCTCCTTGTCCCCGTAGTCCCGCGTCAGTTGGCTGAAATCCTGAAAGCCGAGGCAGACGGCCACTTTGTTCGAGCGGGCCGTGGCGATCAGGTTGTCCAGTCCGCGGAAATAGATCGTGGGGAGCTCGTCGATGATGACCGCCGATTTGAGCTTGCCCTTCTTGTTTATCAGGCGCACGATGCGGGAGTTGTAAAGCCCGAGGGCTGCCGAGTAGATGTTCTGTCGGTCGGGGTTGTTCCCCACGCAGAGGATCTTGGGCGCATCGGGGTTGTTGATGTCGAGGGTAAAGTCGTCCCCGGTCATCACCCAGTAGAGCTGCGGGGAGATCATGCGCGAAAGGGGAATCTTGGCCGAGGCGATCTGTCCCTGCAACTGGTCCTGCGCCCCGCCTTTCCATGCGTCCATAAAGGGACTGAGGTAGTTTTCGAGTTCCGGGTGAGAGGTCAGGATGACGAAGACGTCGGCATACTTTTTATTCAGCAGTTCGATGGCGTGCGGAAAGGTGCAGTAGCGGCCTCCGTCGTAGATCTTCAGGAACCAGATGATCGCGGCCAGCAGGATGATGGGGCTTTCTACGAAAAAATCGCCCTGCTTGGTGATCCACGTCTTATTGAGGTTCAGCATGATCGTATAGGCCGACTCGTAAGCGTCCGAGATGTCGGTCATAAAATCCCGGTGGATCGGGTTGCAGCGATGCGAGCGGCGCGGGTCGTCGAAGTTGATGACGTAGAATTTAGGCGGAACCTTATAGCCCTGCATATGGGTACGCAGGTGGTTGTAGGCGATGACGGAGAGGTCGTCGAACTTGAAGTCGTAGATATACATCGAAAATCCCTTCTCGATCTGCTGCTTGATGAACTGATTGACTACGGCGTAGGATTTTCCCGAACCGGGCGTTCCCAGCACGACTGTCGCGCGGAAGGGATTGACGACATTGATCCAGCCCGGATGCCAGCGTCTTTTGTAATAGAACAGCGTAGGTAAGTTTACCGAGTAGTCGTTGGTCATCAGGCGGGTCTCCTGCATGAAGGATTCGTTTTCGTCGTTGAACGGGTCCTCGAAAACGCGCTCTTTGATCAGCCGTCCGAGCCAGACCCCGGCGGCCAGCATCAGGCAATAGCCGGCCAGCAGCGTCAGACCGTAGAGCGGGCCGAGAGTCCGTACTGGCAGGGGAAGGCGCAGCAGCCAGCCGCCGCAAAAGAACAGCAGTATGCCGGCGGCTCCGCAAAGCGCGATCCGGCGGCGGGAGATCTTCTCGCTACGGACGCTTCGCGTGCCGAGACACGAAAGAGCCAGAAACAACAGACAGAATAATTTGGTATAAAGAGGCGATGAAAAGAGTCCCGACGTCCGCTGGAAGTTCATCAGGATCTTATCGACGAGGGCCGTATTCCAACCTACGGCCGTAATCCACGAATAGGCGTACCAGTAAAAATGAATGAGCGCGAACAGCAGGCTGAGCGCCCGCATGAACTGCATGACTTTGGCGAGACCCCGCAGGTCGTCTTCCTGTTGCATGGTTTTCCGGGTTTACGTTCGTCCGTCCAACGGGAAATCCTGCGGAATATGTCGGTGCGGCCGTCCGGGGCCGGGTATGGCCGGAAAAAAGAGCGCAATGAGCCGATTTTTCGAAAAAACAATATGATCGTCAACTCCAAGAAAATCCGTATCGATTGAGATTTTCTGAGTATCCTTGTAAATTATTCGGGTGTAAGTCAGAAGGACAACTATGTCAGAAACGATAACATGATAACGAAAATTTTCTTTCTTTATGCATCAAAAAAGGTTATTTTTGTTTATCGTGTGAATTATTAAACGGATATGTAATGAAAAGGTCATTTTTCACATTTGTTGCCGTACCATTCGCAGCCGCAGCTATGGCGTCGACACAGGTGCCAGGTAACTGGTCGTTAGGTTCCGCATGAATGTCTACATCAATACGGGAGACGAGATCGTCGGTTTGGGAACTTATGCCCATTACAGTTTTACGGATAATTGGCGCTGCACGACACCGCTCAAGTTGACACGGAGGTTTCCTTGACTCAATTTACCGTTCACTACATAATCCGGGAAAATAGCAAATCAAGAACTGTCAAAGTAATAATGTGCTATATTTAAGTAAATATCGAAATTATGGAGGTAATCAGAACATTTCATCCGATAGGACAAGGTGCTTTTTATTCCGAACGATTCGTCGAGAACAATCACGATAAAGTTTTTGTCGTGTATGATTGCGGATCAAATAACAAAACCACTTTGGTCAAACATATTCGAGGATGTTTCCCTAAAGGAGCAGAGATCGATATATTATTCGTTTCACATTTTCATGCCGATCATGTGAACGGGATAGCCACTTTGAGAAATAATTACAAAATCAAAAAAGTCGTATTACCTTTAGTCGAAGAGGCAGACAGGATGGTCTTGAAAATATACAATTTCGCTTCTGGAGGTAAACGGGCTTACCAAGCAACCCGGCAAATCATCGATGATCCGCAATCATTTTTTAAAAAGAATCAAAAATCAGAACCCGATATAATTTATGTAAAACCAACGGGCGACTCCCGGGGCGAATTCTCCCGCGGCGACAATCACACGCCTGCCGATTCGCTTAAAGACGGCAAAGACATAGATAGTTATCAAGGCATCACCATATTCGACTGGATATACATCCCGTTCAACTATAAGGAAGAAGAAAGGATAACACAGTTCAAAGAGCACCTAAGCAAAGAGGGTATCAATGTGAAGGATTGTAATGACGAATTGTTTGCGGACAAAGAAAAAGTTAGGAAAATCAAAAAAGCATACGACCGTTTAGACGGGAGACTGAACGGGAACTCCCTGATGGTCTATTCCGGTACGCTCGATCCTGAAATAGAATCATACAGCATAAGTCGCTTGGTCGCTCCTCCCTGCTTTCCGTTTCAGACTGGATTGTATATAGATAAATTACACGGCTGCTTATATCTTGGAGATGCCGATCTGAACGATCCGGAAATGTTGAAAACAATCAACAATACGCTATTCCCATACACTGGTAAAGTAGGACTGATTCAGATACCACATCACGGATCGGGAGAGAATTACAATCCGAAATTATTGGATATTTATAAAAAAGTGGTATGCTATGTACTGTCTTATGGTCAAAAGAATCAATACGGGCATCCGTCCCACTATGTCCTTAGTTCGATAGCCTGTGCGGACAAATACCTGGTTCTGGTGAATGAAGAGCCTGGTTCTATGTTCGTGCAAAAAATACTTTGTAAATAGGCTCATATGTACCTGTAGTGCGATTCAACGACGATAAGATTACGCATCATGGGTAATAGGCAGCACCGGAGGAAACGATAAACGAAACCGTGGACAGCATGTTGCTGCTAGCAGTCTTGTCTGTAAATGCGGGAGAGTGTGTCACTCGTTTACATCCCATACCGGACGTACGATTACCAATTTGTTTTATTCTCATGAGGTTTTGGAATGATCGTTTTATACGAAACATGTTACTGTTACCTCATAGATCAGAGCCCGTATACCAAAAGTTTGGGTCATTACGGGTTGTTCTCTCCCTGCTCAGTTGACGGGCAATAAATAAACTCTTTCATCGTGAATTGCCCTTATATCGTCACCTGACTGCTTGTTTCATATTAAGTATTTTTAGATGTTGAATAAATACAAGCAATAAATCTCTCCATGCTTTATTCAAAAATAAGAGGCTACATACTATCTATTCCCCCCCCAAAAAAGAGCCTAAATAAAATCGTCCTGCAAGTAAATATGATTCTTGCAGGACGATTTTGTTTTGCCTGTTTTTTTACTTAACCTGGGCAGAGAAACTTTTGGACGGTTTGAAAGCCGGAATTTTGTGGGCGGGGACGATAAGGGTCGTGTTGGCCGAAATATTGCGCGCGGTCTTTTCTGCCCGTTGTTTAAGTAAAAAAGTTCCGAATCCTCTCAAATAAACGGATTCCCCTTCTATCAGGGAGTTCCTGACCTGTTCCATGAAATTCTCCACTACTTCAAGAGCGGTGCTCTTATCTATGCCGGTCCGTTCTGAGATCCGACTAACGAGTTCTGCTTTCGTCATATCGCTTGTAATTTATATGTTTCGAATATTTCGTATCGTTCATATTTTCATTCAAATATACTCAATTATTTCATCTCGCTGACAACTATCGGGAAAATCAGTTTTCTCACCTCTTTTTCGGTTGTTTATATTTTGAGGATAACTTTTCCGGATATTCATCTCTTTACATATTATCATTCAATATCTTATAATATATAAATCATGTTTATACAGTATTAACCATCCGGAACTTTAATGGCTCCGGACTTTTTATTTAATCTAAAACCAACTGCTATGTACACATTACTGAAGACAGGCTTGTTGCTGTTCTTTCGTGAAAGTGACCTGCCGACCGGAACCGTTTCCGAAGCGCATCTCTCGGAACTGTTCGAAGAATTTATCCAAGAACTTACAGCTTATTCTTCCGATGACCGCAGAAGCATTATCGAGCGTCTGCGCTGCATGAACTTTACGCACAAACAGCTATCCTTGTTCGAAGAGCAGAAACATACGGCGTCCGAGCCCTTAATAACCGACTATATGGTAAGAACCTTGTTTCTGATCGACATGGAAGTCCGGTTGCTTCATCTCCGTCTGCGATACCCTCAATCCGGGATTGTGCCGGAAGTGAAAATCGAGTCCCCGTTGTATTTGTCGAAAGAATTGACCGTTACGGATCTGGTCGAACTGCTGTACGCCTTACACCTGATCGGGGCTTTTCGTAAAAGCGACGGTTCACGGATCGAGTTCTCGGTCGTTATCCACACTTTCGAAGAGGTGCTGCATATCCGGATAAAGAATTATGAGCGTTTCAAAAATGCAGCCGTCAACCGTAAAATTCGTCTTACCGGTTTTCTCGATCAACTTAAAGCGGCACTGACCGAGCGCAGCCAGCGATAGCATCGGTCCGCGTCTATAATCTACAAAACGAGGATCATAGAGGTCTTCGTTTTTTCCGGCGCTTTCTCTCCGGACGGAAATCTTCCTCATAAGGTTCCGGATATTGCCCTTCCTCCAACGCCGTAGAGAAAATATCCAACGTATCGACAGCCTGCCCGATCAGCCGGGATTCGGCCTCCGTATCCATCGGATTCGGTTTCGGTATTTCCGTCGGCGAATCGATTGCAGAGGACTCCGAAGATTCGCGGTCTGCAACGGGCCGTTCGTCGTTTTGTCCGGATACTTCCCGTTCCAGTTCATCGGCCGTATGCGCCCCGAACAGTTCATGGAAACGGTTTGCAGCGAACTCTTTGTTCCGCCCCAGTTTGGAGCCGTTAACGATCAATCCCCCGTCGTGGTCAATGAACGTAATCCCGTAGATACGCCCTTGCGTATTTTGCCGGACGATGAGCTGTACACCCTCGGCCGATAGCGCCGCCGCAAATTCCGGCAGGCTCCGGGATCGTCGCATGGCGTCCCGGACGATCCCGCGCAGTCCTTCCATCCCGTCCGTATTCTTTTTGAGCCATTCGGCGCTTTTCGCATAGTGTTTTTCGATCGCCCCGACTCCCGTATCGCGTCCGATCGCGCTCGATTTGATCGGTACTCCGACTTTGTCGCCGTTCTCGTCCAACGCGCTGTAAAGCATCCCGGCATACGGACGGCCGCCGATCTCGCCGCGCACTTCCTCCGCCTCGACTCGAAACAAGTGCAATATATTATTGTATTCCTTCAGGGAGCAAAACTTGTAACGGTCCGTAACGTTGCGGACGACGGATGCGATCTGGGCCTTCAGGCCGCTGCGCCGGTACTCCACCTTTCTCAACGGTACGGTTCCTTCCCGTTCCTGCCGCTTCGTAGCACGACGCAGCCCGTATTCTTTTTCGATGGAACGGGTAATCGCTTTCGAGCGATACCGCTCGTTGCCGTCGTCGATCTTCTGTCCGTCCGGCCCGACACGCACCGATACGATATGCAGATGGGCTCGTGCGATGTCCCGGTGCAGGTAAACCACATAGGGCTGGTCGCCGTAGCCCATCCGCCGCATGTACTCCTCGGCGATGTCGGCCAACTGCTGTTCCGAAAGCCGGTCCTCGGGATGCGGATTCAGCGAAGCGTGGAAAATCGTCTCCACGAAACGGCTGTTCTTTTTCGCATCGAGCCATGTCTGCATGACCCGTCTGCAATGTGCAGAGGTAAGTCGTGTCAGGTTTCCTCCCGGTGGTAACATCCGGTTACAGAAGATCACACAAGCCTCTCCTTGCTCCACTTTAAGACGGTTGTACGCCAGTACGCCGTAAAGCGATTTTCCGGATGTTATTCTTCCGACCATCGTTTCCCAAACTCTTCGGCGAGTGTCAGAATTTGCTGCTGCAACTCCGTCATTTTCCTTGTTTCCTGCTCCAGTCGCCACAGCATACGGGCCGCCGAAGCGGCATCGTAGTTGTGATGGATGGCCTTCACGACCTGATTGTAATTGAGCCCGACCTTACGGATTTGGAAATGCAGGTCGCCCAGCCGGGCGCAGAAATCCTGCATTGCAGGATCGGTCTTTACGACCCGGAGCTCTCACCCGAAAAGCCGGGAGAGGATGAATCTGGATTTGTTGTCCGTACATCCAGACTGCTCCAGCATGTCCAAAAATCGTTTGTTTTGAGCCTCGTTGAGCTTGAAATTGTAGTGATACCTGCATGGATCGGCACTGCGGGGCCGTCCTTTGCTCTTCTTTGTCATTGTTTCTTAAGTTTAAAGATTTGACGACTTTGGAGTCAAACCCATTCCGTCTCTCGCAGAAGGGGCGGAGGTTTCGGGGGCCGGATTTTCCGGCATACCGAAACACACCTTGCTATCGGCAGGCGCCGATAAAATCCGCCATCCGGCGGATTTGCCCGCGCGAGACCGGCAGTCTCGCTTCCGCGAAAGCGGCAGTAGGTTCGACCCGTGCAATGTTAGGCAGATTATCGGAGCCGGACAAGGATTCCGATCCGGCCATAGACGGCCTGCAACGGCCTCTACGAAAAACCTTTCGGGATTTCCGTTTTCTTCGCGTGCATGGCACGGATGCCATAACTGCCAGTCACGGTATTCATGACATCCATGGTATGCATGGTATGCATGGTATGCAGAGCGGTCATGGAATACATGGCTGCCACGGTATAGATGGTATGCGTGGCAGCGAAGGCGTCTATGCCGGATATGGTATGGGTGGCATAGATGCTATGGATGGCAGAAACAACACCTCCGGCATAAACGGCATATCCGGCATGTATGGTATTATTGGCATATCTGCTGTTTCCGGCACGGATGGCAGAACTGCCAAAGAAGGAAACGACATTCTTTTAACCGATCATAGTTATGAGACAGAAACCTGTTTTTATCTCCGTCTGCAATCAGAAAGGCGGAATCGGCAAATCGACCTTTACGGTACTGCTCGCCGACATCTTGCATTACATGGAAGGATACCGCGTATTGGTAGCCGACTGCGACTATCCTCAGAAAAGCATTTTCGACCAGCGCAAAAGGGAACTGGCCCTGCTCGACCGGAGCCCCCGTTACAAATCATTACTTATTCGTCAGTTCGGAGTGACACACAGAGAAATTTGGCCGGTGATCGCCTCTACTCCGGAAAAGGCCCTTACGGACGTGGACAGGCAGCTCGGTATGCTGAGGGAACCGGTCGATTTCGTACTGTTCGACCTTCCGGGTACGGTCGGCACCCCGGGCGTCCTGCGGACGCTCTCCGCCATCGACCGGATATTCGTGCCGATGAAGGCGGACCGCTATGTGATGGAAAGCACGCTCGCGTTCGCCAAATCGGTCGATGACCATCTGGTCCGCAATCCGGACGTGCAGACCGCAGGCGTCCACCTGTTTTGGACGATGATCGACCGAAGGGAGCGGACTCCGCTGTACGACCTTTATGACAAGGCGTTGGAAAAACTCGGACTGTACCGGATGGAGACCCATATTCCCTACAGAAGCCGGTTCAGCAAGGAGCTCTCGGCGGAGGAAGGACCCGTCTTCCGTTCGACGATCCTGCTCCCAGAGAAAAGCTTTATCCGGGAATGCTGTCTCGACAGCCTGACCCGTGAAATCGTCGAACTATCAGAACATAGCGCATATGGAAAGCAGGAAAAGAAATAGGAATTTTCCCGTCATAGACGAAGATATGCTGCGGGAAGCGGTCGGCGGACAGAGCGCCGAAGGCTCCATGCTGGAGGTGGCGGAACGGCAGCTTGCCGGGAATGAAGAACAGCCGGAGCTGCCTGCGGTTCGCAGGCGGAGAATGACCCTGCCCGATTACGAAGCGACGTTTCTGAAATCGGTTCGGGTGAAAGTCCGGACGGCACTGTATGTCAGCGAAGAGACGCGCTGCAAGATCTCGGAAGTGGCACGGAAGATCGGCACGGGCAGAGTGTCCGTAATCGGATATGTGGAAAACATCCTCCGCAACCATCTGGAACTTTACAAAGAGGAGATCAACCGGCTGCACAGGGAACAAAATAGCAGAGATCTTTTATAAGACAAACGATAACACATATCCTCTATTTTACCTGTGATATAAAACGAATTTGCAGGCACAAACAAAATATGTTATCTTTATGAAACAAATTAAATTAACAATATTTAGATGCCATGGGGATTCTGGATAACATAACGAAAAACACTGCAAATTATTCGACTAAAAGTTTTTACTTTGGCATGCCAGAGGCTGAAGGTGAAAACAGAGATAAGTATAAACTGAGCGATTATTTTGAGGATTATCTTGAAATATTGTCCGAACTGAAAAAAGGAAAATTTATTTTCACGGGGCGGAAAGGATCGGGGAAAACGGCGATAGCCAAATACATCAAAGATCAGTCCGATCAGGCAAAGGATTCTCATGCGGTCTTATTACGGTTAAAAGATTTTGACCTCGAACGGGCGGTTCAGGTTTCCGGGAATTCCGGCGAGGGGAAAGATTCACTGCTTTTCGAATGGCTGATTCTGGTCAATATTGTCAAATTGATTGTCAAGAACGAATGCGGAGAATACACGACTGAGTACAATCAACTGAGGAAATTTGTAGAAAAGAATACAGGATCGTCTGCTATTGACAAGTTCGAAGTGAGCGAGGTATTTCTGAACAATGGAGGGGAGATTAAATTCGGAATGCTTACCCATCTGTTCGGTGCTGTATTTAAGAAACAATTCGGGATCAAAGAGACGAAAGCTCCGTACTATAAACTGATAGCTCCCTTAAAAGAGATCGTGAAAATTATCCTCGATTATCCGACCAACAAAGAAACGGAGTTTTGGCTTTTATTCGATGACCTCGATGTGGGTTACAACGTGGATAGCGAGAGCGATAATCTGAAAATCATGGAACTGCTGCGAATAGCCAAGGAGTATAATACGGAAATATTCCAGCACAACCATGCCCGAATACTGGTCTTTCTTAGGGACGATATGCGGAACGTTATCGCTTCGAAATACAACGATTCCGGAAAAATTTTTCTCTCCTACGAAATTATGCTCCAGTGGTATAACCATAAATTATTGAAGAGTAATGAAAACGACATTCCGCTAAAAAGACTGACCAATCGGCGATTAACTGTCAATTTCAAGAATGCGGGTATCCCATTCAATGAATACAATCCGTGGGAAACATTGTTCGCACCGACGTACGGCGATAAATATACCGATTTCAAACCGTCGTTCAAGTATATTTTGGACTTTACCCTATACCGGCCTCGGGATATTATCGTGTTTCTGTCTGCCATTACGGAAGATAATTATGACATACCTATTAACTTCGAGAGCCTGAAAAAAATCCTGTTCAAATACATAAATAAACTGAGAACAGAGATAGAAAGCGAATTAAGTCTGTTTTTTAATGAGGCAGAGAAAACAGAACTGTTTATGGTATTGGAGCATATCGCTAACCATAACTGTAAAAGAGAAGATGTCATACAGGTCATTGCAGAGCAGCCCAAATTTTCGTTTTCAGCGGAAAGAGTATTTTCCATATTGGAAGAGTACTCTTTGATAGGATACAAAAATCAGCAGGGAGAATCTTTTTTCAAATGCAGAGAACAAGTTTTGGACGATGATGAGAAACGCGACATGCAGTTGACATTGCCTCGATGCATTCTACATAATTTCAAGAAAATACACGCACGTCGCTAATAGTGGATATAATTTTGATACCTGACTTTTTCGAATATAAATAAACTCAGAAATACAGAATATTCTTTTGTTAGATTTAATTTACGGTGCTTTTTAGGTTCTGCGGAGAATAGTCACTATATTTACCGCACAATTAGCGGAGAATATGTATATCCATCAACACACCGACTGGACGGATTTTCGTTGGGATAACGACGAGCTACTCCCTTTAATGGGACGTGTCAGGTACCTGCAAGGCAGGTTGCTCGGACAGATGGAGCACTTGGGTTTCCCTTTGCAGGCAGAGGCCGTGCTGACCACTTTGACGCTCGATGTACTGAAATCTTCCGAGATCGAAGGGGAGTTGCTCAATCCCGAACAGGTTCGCTCGTCCATTGCCCGACGACTCGGTCTGGAGGTTGCCGGGCTGGTGCATTCCCCGCGTCATGTGGACGGCGTTGTAGAGATGATGCTCGACGCCACACAGCGATACGATATGCCATTGACGAGCGAACGTCTTTTCGGATGGCACAACGCGCTGTTTCCGACCGGATTCAGCGGATTGTACAAAATCGAGGTCGCAAAATATCGCAGCGGTGAGATGCAGGTCGTCTCAGGGGCGATGGGCAAGGAGCGCGTGCACTATGAAGCGCCGGAAGCGTCGCGTGTGGAGGCCGAGATGACAGCTTTCCTGTCTTGGTTCAATGCGACATCGAATATCGATCCCGTAATAAAAGCGGCGATCGCTCATTTTCGGTTTGTGACCATACACCCGTTCGACGATGGGAACGGCCGTATTGCGCGGGCGATTACCGACATGCAGCTCTCTCGCGGGGACGGGACTTCGCAGCGGTTTTACAGCATGTCGAATCAGATCTTGGCCGAACGCAAACGATATTACGAGATATTGGAGAAGACCCAGCACGGCGACAGCGACATCACCGAATGGATCGAATGGTTTCTGTCTTGCCTCGAACGTGCGCTGATCGGCAGTACCGAAGTCTTAAAATCGGTATTGGCGAAAGCCGAATTTTGGGAAACCCATAAACAAACGGCGCTGAACGAACGGCAGCGAAAGATGCTGAATAAACTGCTCGACGGATTCGACGGCAAGCTCACCTCGTCGAAATGGGCAAAAATTACGAAAACGTCGCCCGATACCGCACTTCGCGACATCAATGATCTGATCGGCAAGGGGATTATCCGCAAAGAGGCCGATGGTGGCAGGAGTACGCATTATGAATTGGTTTGAATGTTTCCCCATTTGTATTGCTCTTGTTTCAGTGAGTAAAAGTTTCAAATAATAAATAGTTTCGATCGTTCGATTCGGAGTTGGAAAGTTTTCCGGCTCCGAATCGTTTATGGAGTAGAACGTTTGTAACACAGGAACCTGTGATTGCCCGAAATTCCATTTCCTGATTCTAATTTGCCATTAGGCTTATTACTTTCCGGCCATAGACGGCCTGCCCCGGCCGGGGTGTACCAAATCCTCCGAAAGGTTGTTTCTTTGTCAGCGGAGCCGGCGATCCGTCTATCCGAACGAACGGACAGAACGGATTTCGCCATCCGACACGAGTCATGAAAGCCATGCTGATCCTGTTGTTCGGTTATCTGTTTCTGGAACGCTTCCTGTTCCGGGGCAGTCTCGGACAGCTGTTCGTTCAGGGATGGCGGCGACTGCTCCGTAACGGATGGGACGCCCTGAGCAGGGCGTTACGGCTTCCGGCCGGAAGAAGGGAGAAGCAGACACAGTTAACGTGCCGCGATTGCCCTAAGCTTCTCCCTGACTCCGGTTCTCTGGTTCCGCATGTAAGCTATGCGGTCGGGTCCGAACCGCCGTACCACGAACGCACGGAGTGGAAGATGCCGTCCAAGCAGCGTCTTCGCACGAAGCGTCCCGAAGGTACGGACGAGATGATCGTCGGCACGTTCGACCCCGAAACGGGCGAGGAGATCGAACAGCGAAAAATCTCGCTGGCGGGATCGCAGTCCGTAAAGGAGGAGGTATCCCGGACGCTGGACGCTCTGTTCGAACAGGAGTTCATGCCCGAGCCGCCCGATACGGACCCCGTTTTCGCAAACGCTCCGAAAGAAAGCATGCCATAGCTTATACACTGATAGATTTTCTCTTTTCATCATCCGCCGCCGACCTTTTCCAATTTCCTGTACGCTGCTATCTCTACTGTTTTCTATTCTGCCCGCACTTTTTCTTCTCTTTTATTTCCTTATTCTTTCCCATTCATTCCCTTATTCGATTACAGCAACCCGATCCGTCCGGCCTTCGGCCTGAGGACGGCATGTCAAACCTTCAAATTTTTGCTCTATGCAAAAACGTTCTGTTTTCAAGCGGCTCGCCGCGCTGTATTTTTTCGTGTCGTACGCCTGCCTGTGTCTGGCGCAGGGGAACGGCACTTCCGGCATCATGCAGGCCACTTCGATGGTGTCGTCCTACTTCGATCCGCTGACCAAACTGATTTATGCCGTAGGGGCCGTCGTGGGACTGATCGGCGGCATAAAAGTGTACCAGAAGTTCAGCTCAGGAGATCCGGACACGTCAAAGACAGCGGCTTCGTGGTTCGGAGCCTGCATCTTCCTCGTTATCGCGGGAACCGTCCTGCGCTCCTTTTTCCTGTAAAACTATGACGGCTTACAACATCAACAAGGGCATCGGCCGCGAGGTCGAGTTCCACGGCCTGAAAGCCCAGTACCTGTTCTACTTCGCGGGCGGACTGTTCGGGGATTTCCTGTTGGTGATCGTGCTCTACATGATGAACGTCGGTCAGTTGTTCTGCCTCCTGCTCGGCGTCGCGCTGGGCGCTGCGCTCGTGGCGCTCACCTTCCGGCTCAATGCCCGTTACGGCAGCTTCGGACTGCTCAAGGAGGCGGCCCGCAGGCGCAGGGCTCGACGGATCGTCCACCGCAGGGATGTACGCCGACTGCTTGTCCGTACATCCGTTCCGTTTCACCTTTAATTTCCGGACTTACGATGCGAAGCATACTGAAAACCGCAACATTGGAGAGCAAATTCCCGATCCTCTCCGTCGAGAAGGGGTGCATCCTCAGCAAGGAGGCCGACGTTACGGTCGCCTTCCGGGTAACGCTCCCGGAGCTCTTTACGGTCACGTCCGCCGAATACGAGGCAATGCACTCCTGCTGGGTCAAGGCGCTGAAGATTCTGCCGCCGCACACCGTCATACACAAGCAGGATTGGTTCATCGGGGAGCGTTACCGCCCCGAAGCGAATGAGACGCAAGAGAGCTTTCTTTCGCGCAGCTTCGAACGGCACTTTTTCGAACGTCCCTATCTGCACCACGACTGCTATCTTTTCGTTACGAAGACCACGCGCGAGCGGATGCGTACCCGGAGCGACTTCTCGACGCTCTGCCGGGGATTCCTCGTTCCCAAAGAGGTCCGCGACCCGGAAGCCGTAACCCGTTTTCTCGACGCCGTCAGTCAGGCCGTCGGCATTCTGAACGAGAGCGGTCTGTTCCGTCTGGAGCGTCTCACGACCGACGAGATCGCAGGAACTCCGCAGTGTACGGGCCTTCTCGGCCGCTACCTGGCCCTGAGCCGGAGCCCGCGGGCCGTACTCGAAGACATGCGCCTCGATCCGGGAGAGATGCGCGTGGGCGACAAACGCCTCTGCCTGCATACGCTGAGCGATCTGGACGATTTGCCTCAAGGCGTCGATACGGACGTCCGCTACGAACGGCTTTCCACCGATCGGTCGGACTGTCGGCTCTCGTTCGCCGCACCTGTAGGGCTGCTGCTCGGATGCAATCATATCTATAACCAGTTCGTGTTTCTGGACGATGCGGACGAGACCCTCCGCCGTTTCGAGCGTACGGCCCGCAACATGAACTCCCTGTCGCGTTACAGCCGGGCCAACGCGCTCAACAAGGAGTGGATCGACGCCTTTCTGAACGAGGCGCACGACGAGAGCCTGCTCCCGGTACGCTGTCATTGCAATGTGCTGTCGTGGTCGGAAGAGGCGCGGGAACTCAAGCGCATCCGCAACGAGGCCGGGGCCCAGCTTGCCCTGATGGGCTGTACGCCGCATCACAATACGGTGGACGTGCCTACGCTGTTCTGGGCCTCGATTCCGGGCAACGAAGCGGATTTCCCGGCCGAAGAATCGTTCCACACCTTCCTCGAACAGGCCCTTTGCTTCTTTACGGCCGAAACGAACTACCGCAGTTCGCCCTCGCCCTTCGGAATCAAGATGGTGGACCGTCTTACGGGCGTACCCGTACACCTGGACATCTCGGACGAACCGATGCGAAAAGGCGTCATTACCAACCGCAACAAGTTCGTTCTGGGCCCGTCCGGTTCGGGCAAGAGCTTCTTTACGAACCACATGGTCCGGCAGTATTGGGAGCAGGGCGCTCATATCGTGCTGGTGGATACGGGAAACTCCTACAAGGGACTCTGCGAACTGATTCGCAGCAAGACCCGGGGCGAGGACGGGGTGTACTTCACTTACACGGACGCCGAACCGATCACCTTCAATCCGTTCTATACGGCCGACGGCCTGTTCGACATCGAGAAACGGGAGTCGGTCAAAACGCTGATCCTGACCTTGTGGAAACGGGACGACGAACCGCCGTCGCGTTCCGAGGAAGTCGCCCTGTCCAATGCCGTAAACCTCTATCTGGAGCATATCGGCCGACACCCCGAACACAAGCCCTCCTTCAACGGTTTCTACCGTTTCGTAGGACGGGACTACCGCCGCCTGCTGCGCCAGAAAAACGTCCGGGAAAAGGATTTCGACATCGATAACTTCCTGACGGTGCTCGAACCTTACTACGAAGGCGGAGAGTACGACTACCTGCTCAACTCGGACAAGGAGCTGGATTTGCTTCATAAACGGTTCATCGTCTTCGAGTTGGACAATATCAAAGACCACAAAATCCTGCTTCCGATCGTGACGATCATCATCATGGAGACTTATATCGGCAAGATGCGGAGACTCAAAGGCGTGCGTAAGGTGATTCTGATCGAGGAGTGCTGGAAAGCCCTCACCTCGGCCAATATGAGCGAGTACATCCGCTACCTCTATAAGACCGTCCGTAAGTATTTCGGCGAGGCGGTCATCGTCACGCAGGAGGTGGACGACATCATTTCGTCGCCCATCGTCAAGGAGACGATCATCAACAACGCCGACTGCAAGATCCTGCTGGACCAGCGCAAATACATCAACAAATTCGATCAGATTCAGACCCTGCTGGGCCTGACGGAGAAGGAGAAGGCGCAAATACTCTCGATCAACCTTTCGAACGACCCTTCCCGACACTACAAGGAGGTGTGGATCGGATTGGGGGGCGTACAGTCGGCCGTCTATGCCACCGAGGTCTCGGACGAAGAATACTACTGTTACACCACTGAAGAGAGCGAAAAAGCCGAGGTGTTCGCTCTGGCCGAAAAGCTGGACGGCGATCTGGAGGCCGCGATCCGTCAGTTGGCCCGAAAACGCCGAATGAAATCCGATCCGCTATGAGAACCGTTCGTATAATTCTCTATGCGCTCTGCCTGTGCGCGTTTGCAGCGGCCGTCGTATTCCTCGTGCGGGAATACCGGAAGACCGAACGCCTCGATGCGGTATGCGGGGTATGGATCGCCGCGGATAACCGTTCCACCCTCCGGATCGAGCGGCACGGACGCAAGCACCTGATCGTCGTAAAACGCCTTGACGGACGCGGCCGTATCCGGGAAGCGTGTCACGAACTTTTCTACCGGGGCTGTATCGGTTATCGAAACGCCTCGGGCCGGCGCGTCGATCTGTTCACTACGCCCCGCAAGGATGCGCTGCTGATGATTCCCGGCGGCAGTTACCGCCGCCTGTCTCTCGAAACGAACCCTTAAAACCCTTATAATCCATGGCAAAAAGAAAAAACGAAGCCGGGGAGTTTCCCGGACTGTTGGCCCTGATGCGTCGGGGCATAGACTTCGGAAATTTGTTCGTCGATACGGCAGCCTCCCTGTGCGACGAGACGCAGAACGACCGGATCTGCGGCAGTTGGATCGCCCGCGAGGGCAACCGCGGCCTGCTGATCCGCAAGCAGGGGGCGGGCTATACGGCCCTGCTGTGCGACACCTCGCGCTGTTACAAGCAGATCGAGCGGGAACTATACGTCGTCTTCCGGCGCGGCCGTCTGACAGTGCTCGCCGACGACGGTTCCCCGGGCAGCGAACAGTTCTGCTACGATTCCCACACCGGGCTGCTGAGAGCCGGTACGCTCGGCCTGTTCGAAGCCGAGGACGAGGTATTGCGCCGCGCGGCATGTGAAACCGATTTTAACCGATTCCCTTATGACGAAATCTAAGAAATACGGCCAGATTCTTCATGCCATCGATTCGATGCTTAGTGTGTTGGGCACTCTCCGGCACGAGTTCGTGCGAATGGAAGCCTCCGATCGGGAGGCCCTGTGCGGCGTGTGGAAGCAGACCGAAGAAGGTTCCGTGAGTCAGGTATGCGAACAGCAGGGCCGTTTCTACTGGGTGAGGCGCAGCGGCAATCCGCTCAATGGACATCGGCGTACGCGAAGTATCGAAATCATGCAGGACGCCGAAGGAAACCTCTTCTTAGACGACTTTCGTGAAAGCGCCCTGCTGCTCGACCGGGACGAAGACCGGATGCAGATCGAGGGATACGGCACATTCAAACGACAAAACGGATAACGACAATGAAAAAGAGAACCGAACGCGTGCTCCTCTGCCTTTTCGTTCTGCTGTGCGGCACGAAGGCGAGCGCCCAATGGACCGTATTCGACCCGTCTAATCTGGTGCAGAGCATCATCAACTCGACCAACGAGATGGTCGAGACCTCCTCTACGGCGGCCACGATGCTTAAGAACTTCGAGGAGACCGCCCGCATTTACCAACAGGGCAAGCAATATTACGACAAGCTCAAAAGCGTCAGTAACCTGGTCAAAAACGCCCGCAAGGCACAGCAGTGCGTTCTGCTGGTCGGTGAGATCTCGGACATCTACATGGACGGCTACCGGCGGATGCTGTCCGACGACAACTTTTCGCAGAAGGAGCTTTCGGCGATCGCCTACGGATACACCCGGCTGTTGCAGGAGAGCACCCATGCCTTGCAGGATCTGAAGGAGATTATCAATCCTACGGAGATGAGTATGACCGACAAGGACCGCCTCGACGTCATCGAACGGGTTCATGCCGGGCTGCTGCGCTGCCGGAGCCTCACGGCCTACTATACGCGCAAAAACATTTCGGTATCCCTGCTGCGCTCGCGCAAAAAGGATAATACGGAGCGTATCATGACCCTTTACGGAGGCAGCGAAGGAGAAAAGTATTGGTAAGAACGCTTTATAACGAACGGATATGCTTTTACCGCTTTCGATTCCCGACAACATGCACGCCCTGCTGCGGATGCTCTACGACGACATGATGCCTCTGTGCGGTCACATGACCCGCATCGCCTCGGCTATCGCCGGACTCGGCGCTCTGCTCTACATCTCCTACCGCGTCTGGCAGTCGATGGCCCGGGGCGAAGCCATCGACCTCTTTCCGCTGCTGAGGCCCTTCGCGCTGGGGCTGTGCATCATGCTCTTTCAGCCGCTCGTGCTGGGCGGACTGAACGGAATACTCAGTCCCGTCGTGACGGGAGCGCACCAGTTGCTGACCGACCGCACGCTCGACATGCGGCGATACCAGCGGCAAAAGGACGATCTGGAACGGGAAAGCCTCGCGCGAAATCCTTCTACGGCCTATTACGTCTCCGACGAGGAGTTCGACCGGCAGATCGGAGAACTGGGATGGTCTCCCGAAGACCTGAACGCGATGGAGAATATGTACGAGGAACGCGCCTCTTTCAGCCTGCGCTCGCTATGCGTAAGCGCATTCCGCTGGCTGCTCGAACAACTGTTCGAGATCGCGTCGGTCATCGTCGATATTATCCGGACGTTCTACCTGATCGTGCTTTCGATTCTCGGACCGCTGGTGTTCGCCGTATCGGTCTTCGACGGCTTCCGGGACTCGCTGGTACACTGGTTCGCCAAGTACGTCAGCGTATATCTCTGGCTGCCCGTCGCCGATATTTTCGGCGCGGTGCTGGCCCGTATCCAGACGCTTTCGCTGCAACAGGACATGGACCGTATGCTCGTCGATCCTTTCTATTTCGCGGACTCCAACAACTCGATCTACATTCTGTTCATGGTCGTGGGGATTATCGGCTACTTCACCATTCCTTCGGTGGCGGGATGGGTCGTACAGGCTTCCGGCTTCGGAGCCTACAACCGCAAGCTCAACGCCGCCGGCATGAAAGCCAAGAACCTCGTTACGGGAACCGCCGGATACGCATGGGGCAAGACGGCTCATCTGTGGAAATCCATGACGGCCAAGCCCCCGTCCGCCGCTTCCCGAAAATCTTAAATTTATGGAATTCAAAAGTCTGAAAAACATCGAAACCGGGTTCCGGCAGATCCGCCTGTTCACGCTGGTCTTCCTCGCGCTGTGCGCGGCCGTGACCCTTTGCGCCGTATGGATGTCGTACCGCTATGCCGAGGCCCAGCGCGAGAAGATCTACGTGCTGGATCAGGGCAAGAGCCTGATGCTGGCCCTTTCGCAGGATCTCCGGCAAAACCGGCCCGTCGAAGCCCGCGAGCATGTGCGCCGCTTTCACGAGCTTTTCTTCACCTACGGTCCCGAAAAGTCGGCGATCGAAGGCAACGTCAACCGCGCCCTGCTGATGGCCGACCGCAGCGCGATGAGCTACTACAAGGTACTGATGGAGAAAGGCTATTTCAACCGCCTGATCGCGGGAGGCATTCTCCAGACCACGCAGGTAGACAGCGTAGTGTGCGACATGAACGCGTATCCCTACCGGGCCCGCGCCTATGCCACGCAGAAGATCGTGCGCGAGAGCACCGTTACCGAACGGTCGCTCGTAACTACTTGTACGCTGATCGACGCCGTGCGTTCGGACGCCAATCCGCAGGGATTCCTGATCGGAAACCTGACGGTCGTCGAAAACAAAGACCTCCGCACCTATGACCGTTAAAGAATGGATGAAAGTGCCGCGTGCGCTTCGGGATCATGCCATAGGAAAATGCGCCTCCCTGCTCGAAGAGCTTTCGCCCCGGAAGCGTACGGCCGCAGCCGCAGCGATGATACTCGTATTGGCCGGACTCTGCCTGTTCATGCTCTTGGGCGGAACGAAGCCGGAGGCCGGGACTCCTTCTATGGGCACGGCAATCGAAACGGTAAGATAACCTTTGAAAATATCGAATGATGAACGAGAAAACGGAAGAACGTCCCGAGAGCCGCACGCAGACGGCCGGGACGGAAAACAAAGAGCGAAAGCGCACCGATCCGCAGCGGCAGGCGCAAAAGAGAACCGCCGTGGCCGCCCTGCTGATGCTCATTCCCTTTTGCGCTTTCATGTATCTGATCTTCGGAGGCACGGACGCCGGGGAGGAACCCGGCACGGGCGGGATCAATACGACGATTCCGGACGGGAAGGTGCAGCGGATCGAAGCCAGCCGGCAGAAAGCCGCCGAAAAGGTGGAAGCCGAGGCGCTTGCCGGGGAGAAGATACAGTCTCTCGGAGAGGCGGTATCGCTTCCCGAACCGGACAGCGCGTTACGGATAACGACGTCGCTGCCTGCGGGCGGTATCGACCGTTCGCAGGACGCCCATCGGGAAATGGCCCGGCAGATCGAGTCGTTTTACAGCGATCCGGCTCCGGACCCTCATACCGCAGATCTGGAGCGGGAGCTCGAACGGCTGCGCGGAGAGTTGACCGCGAAAGAGGCCGCCGAGAGCCTGGCCCGTCCCGATCCGATGGAGCTGGTCGAAAGGCAATACGCTTTGGCTACGAAGTATTTCGAGACGCCCGAAAAGGCGCGGACGGAAATGCCGGCGGCAAGAGGCGATCGGGTTCCGGTCACGAAAGTGCGGCGTCCCCCGAGTCGGATCGTATCGACGCTGGCCCGTCCTTCGGAGGATTCCGCGGCCGCCGCAGAGAACACCCCGCCGCGTAATTCCGGATTCCACACCCCGGTAGGCGCTTCGGACGCCTTGCCTGCGAACGCCATTCGGGCCTGCATCGCCGAGAACCAGACCGTAAACGGAGACGCGCGGCTGAAACTGCGTCTGCTCGAACCCCTGATGGCCGGCGAAACGGAGGTGCCGGAAAACACGGTGCTCTATGCCGCAGGGCGGATCGACGGGCGGCGCCTGTCGGTCGTCGTCACCTCGATCGAATACGGAGGCAGCATCATTCCGGTCGCTCTTACGGCCTACGATACGGACGGGCAGGCCGGGCTCTATATTCCCGATACGGCGGAACGCACGGCGCTCAAGGAGGGAGCCGCCAACATCGGGGCCGGTCTGGGCACGAGCATATCCTTCGCCCGCAGCGCGGGACAGCAGGTCGCAATGGACGTCGTGCGCGGCGTGATGAGCGGCGGATCGCAGTACCTCGCCTCGAAGATGCGGGAAGCGAAGGTATCGGTCAAAGCCGGGTACGGCGTTCTTCTGATTTCCGAACAGTAAACCGAATCGATATTATGAAACATCTATTGTTTGCAGCGGCGCTGGCACTCCTCTCCTTTGCGGAAGCACAGGCGCAGGATACCGTCCGCACGTTTTCACAGCGGCAGGTCGTGGAGTCCTACCGGGTAGAGGTCGCTTTCAGCAAAACGCTCCACATCCTTTTCCCCTCGGAGGCGGTCTATGTCGATCTGGGGAGTCTCGACCTGATCGCGGACAAGGCGGACGGGGTGCAGAACGTCGTGCGCGTCAAAGCCGCGAAACAGGGCTTCGAGGGAGAGACGAACTTTTCGGTCATCACGGCCGACGGATGCTTCTACTCTTTCACGGCAGTCTATTCCGAAAATCCTTCCCGGCTCAACATCGAGATGGAAGATTGGCTGCACAAAGATCCCTACTCGGATTTTGCGAACCGGCAGACGTACATACGTCTCGACGAACTCTCCGGGGAGACGCCTCTTACGGTCAACCGGATCATGTACACGATTCTCAGGCGGAACGCCCGGGACATCCGAAGCGTCGGCAGCAAGCGTTTCGGAATGGAGGTACTGCTGCGCGGAGTCTACGTGCACGGCGATCTGTTCTATCTGCACGTGCTGATGCGGAACCGTTCGAAGGTGGCTTTCGACATCGACTACATACGCTTTAAGGTCTGCGACCGGAAAACGGCACGCCGGACGGCCGTGCAGGAGACCTTCGTGAACCCGGTACGGGTATTCGACGAGATCACGCGCGTGGATGCGGAGGCTATGGTAAGGAACGTATTCGTGTTCCGCAAGTTTACGATTCCGGACGGCAAGGTGCTGGTCATGGAGGTTTACGAGCGGGGCGGCGGACGTCACCTGCGCTTCGAGATCGAAAACGGCCGTCTGGTCGGAGCGCGCGAGATGGATGAACTGAAAATCGAATAGGCGATGCGAAGGAGAATTTTTATTCTGCTGGCCGCGGCGGGACTGCTGGGGCCGGCGGCCGAACTATCCGCACAGCGGTGTCTGCCCGGACAGACGGGCGTTCAGCTCGGCGGGGGCGCTTGCGGCGGTTTCCTGCTGCGCGACAAATACGGAGCGTGGAGCTTTCATACGGAACTGTCGGTAGTCCGCTATGTTCGGAAAACACGTTACTGGGAGTTCGGCGTCGGGTATCTGAGAAAGGACTACCCGTACCGGGAAGCGATGCTGCCCAAAGAGCAGTTTACGGCCGGGGCGGGATACTTCGTTCCCGTTGCGCGTGACCGCCGGGACAACTTTCTGGTAACGGCGGGGCTCTCCGGAGTGTTGGGGTACGAACAGGTCAACCGGGGCGGGAAGCGGCTCTATGACGGGGCTACGTTGGTCAGCGGAAACGGTTTCGTCTACGGCGGGGAGATCGTCCTGAGAGGCGAAGCGTATCTGTGCGACCGGGTGGCGCTGCTGCTGACGCTAAGAGAGCGGGTAACGGGCGGATCGTCCGTCTCCCGCTTCCATACGCTGCTGGGCGCGGGGCTGAGGATTATGATTCATTAGAAACGAAAAAAATGGGAACCGTTATGATAAAGACGATAGCGGCCGGCTGTACGGTCTTGCTGACCGCGCTGGCACTTTGGGCCTGCAACGATAAAATCGACGTGAAGCAGGCTTATCCCTTCCGGCTGACCTCCTGGCATCTGCCCGAAGAAATCGCCCAAGGGGAAAACGTGAAGATCCGCCTGACGCTGACAAAGGAGGGGGATTTCCACGATGCGGAGTATTACATCGGGTACATCCAGATGAAAGGCAAAGGCGAAGTGACGGACGACGAGGGGACGCTGCTGGTAAACCGAGAGCTCCATGCGCTGAACGATATGGCCGGGATCGACCGGAGCGATCCGATGCGGCAGGTGTTTACCTTGTGGTATTGCAGCCTGTCGGACAAAAACGCCGAAGTACGGTTCATTGTCCGGGACAATTTCGGACAGCAGACCGAACTGACCGTGAGTTTCGATGTCGGGCGGAAAGAACCGCAGACGGAATAGAATACGAATAAAGAAAAACAATTAAGGAGCAGGAGTGTTTATTTCCGTTCCTAATTGTATAAAATGAGACAAAAGACGATCCGACAAATTTTGTTTATGCATTTTGTAGTGTTTGTTTCTCTAGAGATAAAGCTTTAACCAACTCGTCTGTTTTAGATGAGTTTTTGAATAATGTTGCTAAGAAACTATCTTGATAATGTACTGATAAATATGCAACTATTTCTTCTGATATTGTGTCGACACTTTTTTTTGTAGCATCCTGATCAATGTGAAATTCCGTTGATTCTAATTCACTTTTGAGCTGCAATCGTTTAATCAAAAGCATTTCAATAATACGATTACCATGAATTAGTACACCATATTCGCGTCCCGCTTTTCGCGGCAATAGTTTTACCTTCTCTTTTAAATAATTTTCAACATATCTGTTTAACTCAATACAATTACGAACAAAGCATCCTGTTACTGTAGAATTGAATATCTCTTTATAAATACCTTTTTGTAGATTTTCGTAGAATTTACCTATATTGCTTTTGGCATTAACGACTAAAGAAGTTCTTCCACTAGCGCATGCTAATGCTACTGTTGCTTCCGTAATGTCGAAAGACTTCTCAGATGGGACGTATATTTCGGATCGCATCAAATTATATTCAATGCCATCGATAAGCAATTCCTGACGAATACGAATTTGTTCTGGGTCCTGCGATACAAAATCCCGGTTCTCAACTCTATTTTGGCGATTATTAGCTTTTGTTATTTCCTCTCCAAATAATTCTGGCGTCCCTGAAAGTTGAATAATCCGTGTATGTACGTTAACGTTTTCTAATCTATTTTCACTGTTATACGCACTTTTCCCAATAGTACTTACAGTCTGGGCCCCATTGATTATAGCAAAATTTGTCAATTTGAATGATCCCAAATCTCTATTACTTCCACCAATAGCTGCTTTTTCAATCCTATCTGCAATTATTGTGATTCCGTTATTGTAATACCAAAATAATTCGGGACAATCTTTAATCGTTTTTTCGATGCTATCATTGACGTCTGTTTTGCCCAGCATCTTACGAATGTTTTTTTCAAACAGCCGATCTCCATAAGTTTTCCACCATTCGGCGATTTCGCAACCTGAAACAGCCCCGTAATATCCAATATAAGGTTCGCTTACTTTGCCCCAAGATGAAAGACTCATGGTAACGTCGATCGGAGTATTGCCTGCTTTTTGCGCTAGAGATTCATGTATATCCGATTGAGATATTCTCTTGAATGAAAAAACGGGGTCTGGATTTTCAGCTCCATTATTATTCATTTCATCAAGCAAATCATTTATAACTCGGGAGGCATGTTCTGCAAGCTTTTTTTTTGCATGTGTATCTATAAGAAGCAATACGTATTTAGTATTGAATGCTCCTAATGCTTGCTGAATGATTGCAGCCTTTCCTTGTATTTTGGAATTGAATCTATCAAATTTCTCGTTTATTAAGTCTTTGACACCTCGACAGAATTTAGAGACATCAGCACATGATGGCTCACCTGTACCGTCTTGACTATATTTGGATTGAACTACGAATAATTCTCCTTCATTTGATAAATATATTGCATCTATGCCATTATCATTACCTCCGTCCACAACTGCATCAGCAGCTTCTTGTTCACTACACCCACTTGTGTAATGAACGGCATAAGCAGCAAGGCAACGAGTCGTTATTTTTATATCTTTTTCTTTGTCCTTATCTGCTATATCAGATGTGTCAATCTTTGTTGCGAATGCATCGCAAATTTTATTTCGAATCTGTTGGATATGAATGACGCTCATGTCTAATTATAGATAAATAATTGCTAAATTCAATCCAAATATACGAAATATTCATATATTTTAAAATAAGACCTTGACGAGTCTTTTCTGCATGTTGTTAATCGTGCGGTAGCGGGTAAAACGTTTTATTATCTGTCTTATAATTACTGACCAAATTCCATTTCGCTTTCATGTTCATATCACAATGAACGTGCGACAGACCATCGCGAAAGATACCATATTGATATAACGGGCATTAAAACTTTTTGTTCATGTGCTATTCGGGAATCACAACCATGTCGTTAAATACTGCCTCTGCTTGTTTGAATATTTTCTCAATCTTTACGCTATATTGCTAGTCCGAATAAAACGGCTGCAAAGTTTCACATGTAAGATCACGATAACGAGCAAAGAATTTTAATGTGACTTTTGGGTGTGGTATGTGCATCGAATAGTTGGCCTGCATTCTACTTCAATGCGGACGATCCGTTTGTATCCAGTTCGCCGATATCGTTCATTTCTGAAAGGAGAACACGTCATAGTTACAGGACTTTTCGTAGATCAGATCGTTCCACCATGCCCTGTTATACTTTTTTGAGTGTTTTCATTTTTTAGTTAAAGCTCCGCTTTGTCCGCTGTACGGTCTGCAGATCAACATAGTTATGTTTTTCAATGCGGTCAGCACATTCCGTTATTTTTTGTTTAGGTAGTCGTTCAAATCTTTCCAGCCATCGTACAATATCGAATCGTCATGTACCCGCGTTCCGAATGTCGCGCGTAGTTCACCGACAAGCCTTCGGCCTGTCGTATCCCGGTCGAGGCAGCATACGATATGTTCGTATCCCTGTAATCTGTCTTTTGCCCGTGGAAGCAGCGATGCGGAGTTCAGGATCAGAAAGTCTTCATCCGACGAATGCCATGACACATCGCCTTGTTTGCACAGAGTCAGATACGAGAGGTAATCGGTAAATCCTTCGAACAGCCGGCAGCTCCGGTTCGACTTCTGCGGTCTGATCCATGTCGTGTCTTTCGGAGGAATGGCCCCTTTGAAATAGCGGTTGCGTATCTCATAGCCTCCGCTGTCATTGGCAAATCCTACGGCGAAATAGAACTTGCCGCGTACGGTGTAGTGCACTTCTTTACAGAGGGTCTGCGCTATTCTCAGATCGATCTTGCGTGATTTCAGGTAATCGAGCAGTACCGGGTGAGCGAGCGGCATGATCCGGACGTTTCCGAACTCCGGCTCCGCAGGTGAGGTGTTCCTTTCCGGCATGGGATCGAACGGAACCGAAGCCGGCGTATTCGTGCCGATCAACTGCAAAAGACGGGAAACATCGTCCGTGCCGTATATTTCGGCCGCCAGCGAAATGATGTTCCCGCCCCGGCCTATTCCGAAATCGTACCATGTATTAAGACGTGTATTGACCTTGAACGAAGCCCGCGTCTCTTTACGAAGCGGGGAAAGATACCAGAGATCCGTACCCCGCCGTTTCACAGGCTCGAATCCGAGACCGGAAAGATAGGCGGCCAGCGGAATCGATTTGGCGGTCCGTATGTTCATCTCGATACGGTTCGCAAAATGTCTTCGCACAGGACACGCCGAGACACGGCCTCACGCAGCAAGGCCGGTTCGATCCTTCCGGTGGCGGCCATTTCTGAGAGTTTACCACGGATCTCTCCGCTTTTGTCCGAAGAGGTTTTGAAGCGATGGTAGGCCCTGCTGCCGTAACCGCAGGGGATGGACGCGAAAGATCGCGTTTCCCTGTCGTTGGCCCGCGCGTAGGCGTCCATACGGCGGCGGAACAGGGCGTTGAACTGTTTATCCGTCATAATAATTGATTTTTGAATGTGATACAAAAACGGAAGCGGTACTGTACAGTACCGCTTCCGCAATCGAACGATTGTTTTTAATGTCTTATTTATCGTCGTAGTGGCCGCAGGCGCTCAATACGACGACTTCTACATACTCGTCGAATATTTCATAAACGAGACGATGACGCTCCGTAATGCGTCGGGACCATTTCCCGGACAATTCGCCCTTGAGCCGCTCGGGCTTGCCGGTTCCTGTTTCCGGATGTTCCTCCAGTTCGGAGAGCAGACGGTCGATCTTTTTCAGCGCCTGACGCTCTCCGGCTTTCCGCAGCCGAAGGATTCCCTCGACCGCATTCTCGGTAAGGATGATCTTATAGCTCATAAATCGCCGAACAGTTTTTCCTTCAGTTCGGGCGTAAGCTCCGTCGCCTGTCCCCGTTTAGCCTGCTCGATAGCCTCGCGGATAGCTTGCAGGTTCCGGGGATCGTTGAAGAAAGGATCGCCGCTCGGACTGACGCTCTCGTCGATATAAGGCTTGGATACCAGCTCGAACAGATCCTTGCCCCGCTTGATAACGACCCGTTCCGAGAGAGCCAGGTCGAAAAACTTCTTCTGGTTCTGTTTGAACTCGCTGGGCGATATAACATGTATGGCTGCCATGACTGTGTTTTTTAATTAACTAATTTCAGTATTTATTCAGGTACAAATATAGTACCTTTTCAGGCATAACGCAATCGGCATGTTTTTATTGTTCCGATATGAAGCAAGTGCGCTTCCCCGGTCAAACGGTGATCCCGAAACGTTTCAGGTGTTCGCGGACGGTTCGGGCCGACGAATAGATATCACGTTCTATGGCCATACCGAAAGGCAGCCGCAGATTCCGCAGTTCGGACAGCAGGACGTAGCCCCATTCCCATTCGTGAATGCAGGCATAACCGAACAACAGCCAATCCCCGTCTTCCTGCTCCTCAGCCTCGGTAATCAGCCACGTACCCGCTCCGCAAGGGTTGAAGTATTTGACGATTACCTCGGCATCGAATCCCCGCCCGTCTTGCGACCTCAGCGGATGAGACATAAAATCTTTCTCTACTTTTTTTGTTATCAGTTCCATAATGGTCATTGCTGTATTTATCCTCCCGCACAGAGTTTTAATGGATTAAAAACGATTGATGTAAATCAAAGGATCGTATCCGTTTCAGGCATCGGCCCTGTCCGCGTCTTCGCGAAAACGGACGATCGTCAGCGTGCGCGTTCCGAAAAACGTATCGGAACGGAAGGCGATCCGCTGGCGCAGCCAGAAAGGGGTCGAGGTGCCGAAGCCCCAACCGAAATAGCCCGACAGCTCGTGATCCGGAGAATTCATATCGGCCCATGCCAGCCGGCGGAACAGCTCTCCGCTGTCCCGGGACTGAAGCATGCCGTTCAGAATTTGCGCATAGGCCCGCAGGGAGCCGGGACCGGTATCGTAAACCGGTCCTTCCATTCGTATAACCATATTGTCGTCGTATTGAATCCCTCTTTCGGGAAGAAAGGGGGAGATGTTCTGATTGTCGAGACAATCGATCTGACAACCAGAAAGAAATGCAAAAAATTATGTTTTAGAACATGTTCGGATACATGATTCGGAGATTCGGATTCAGGATCTTTGTAACGCAATCGATCATCTTACGAATCATGGAAGAGGAATTTTCTAAACAGAGCGAGTTATTGTCTGCGCTGGCCGGAATCAGGGAAAAGCTGGAAGCCGTTCACCTCGATGTGCTGGCCGTAAAGAAACAGCACAATATGATCGAGGGCGATCCTATCCTCGACTTTTACGATACCTGCCGGATGCTTCATCTGAGCGAGCGCCAGGTGCGACGGCTGCGCGAGGAGAAAAAGCTGATCGGCTTCACTTTCGGCGTCAAGCGCATGTACCGTTATTCGGAAATCAAACGGTATATCGACAAAATAGAGAATCAGGCGCGTCAAGCCGATTTATCCCGGAAACAGACCGATCGTTCATTAAAAAACTCAGAACATGAAAACCGTTGAAACCCTCACGATTCCCCGAACCGTTTTGACGAAGCTCGTCAAACGGAACCGGCAGCTTATCTACATGAACTACTTTCTCGTACACTTGTGCGCGATGCGTAACATCGATCTCGTGTTCATGGCCGACGAAGTATGCCGGATGCTGAAGATTACCCCAGAGCAACTGGAGGCGGCGCGTAAGAAACGGCTGATCCGCTGCGGCGTTTTCGATCGCAGGTTTGTCTACCATGCGGCCGACGTCGTTCTGCTGGCGGAGTTGCTCGGACGGAAAACGTTCCCTTCGAAAGACCGGTAACGCCGTATACCGTATGATCCCATACGGCCGGCAGCATGAAAACATACAGGGAGCGCGTATGCGCTCCCTGTATGCATGAAAGGTTCGCTCCATATCAGGCCGCCCGAGTTTCGGATACGACGTTATCTCCCGCTCTTTGATCGAATTCTTCCAACGCAGGATATTCCTCGATACCGGGGCCGGTTTCCTCCGGGCTGTCGGCCGGTTTCGGCAGGTAGGGTTCCTTTACGGGAATCGCCGGTTCCGGACGAATATCGTCGCCGGGCATATCTTCTCCTTCCGGCTCCTCCGTCTGCGGAATCTCGTAGGGGGGCTCCTGCGGCAGTTCGTTCGGATCGAACGGAACGTCTTCCGGCGTACCGTGTAATTGAAGCGTCTCGGACGCGAGCGTATGCCGGATTTCGAGCTCCGTCTCGTTTACGGGAAGTTCCGCATCCTTGCATCCCAGTGTTTTCAGCCGTTGGAGTATGCCCGAAAGCCGACGGTCGTAAACGTCCTTATGCCGTGAACGGATCTCCCGGTAGGCGTCCGGCTGATGAATCTCTACGAAGTCGCCGGACAGCCGGCCGATCAGTTCGGGTACGGAACAGTTTTCCAACAGCTCGCCGCGCATGAACTCCCGCAGAAGCAATACCTGCTGTTCCGGGGTAAGCTCCCTGCATATCCGTACCTGCCGCTCTTCCGACATCGGCCAGTCATGTTCATTCAGTCCGAACTGCGGATACAGCCTCCGATCGAGTGTCCGGAGCAGCAAAAACCAGAAAATCCGCTGTTCCTCCTCCGTCAAAGCTCCTTCCCGGTAGTCTGTCTTACGCAAAGCTATTTTCAGGTCGACCGCCATATGGTCGAGAAACAGCCGGTAATTATTGTCGTGCCGCTCTTTCAGGGTATTTATCTTCTCCTCGCGCTCGATCTCCTCCTGCGTCATGGTCCGGTCGATCGTTTCCGTATCGGATTGGGGAGAAAGTATTTCGCCTGTTTCCGGATCGACGCTTTCGCCGGCGAACGATACGATGTCGGGAACCGTCGTGAACGTGTTTCCAGAGAATCCCGGCGAATCGTCCGGACGGGTCTGCCGAGCCGAATTACTTTCATTCTGCTCTTCCGTTACCGGAATCGGTTCGTCGTAGTAGAATTCGATGCCGCGGTCTCCGATCACGGCGTAACGTATCAGTTCCCCCGCTTCGACCCGTCTTTGTATGTCGGCGCACTCCTGTTCGTACTCCTCCGATGCGCTGCGGAAAGTATTTATGCTTTCCGTATAATCCGCCTCTTCGGTGAAATCCTCCCTGCGCGGTTCCTCCGGTTTTTCGGGATGCGCCTCGTAGTAGCCGGCATAGCCCAGCGCACGGACCGGACGGGATTCGTCCCGGAGGGCTTGCAGGACTTCTCCCTGCGAACAATCCTCGAAATAGCCGATCCGTATGCCGGGACATTCCGAAAGCAGTCTCTTCGCTTCGGCGATCAGGTACTCCGTATTCTTGCGTTTCATGCACGCCCGGTTCTGACAGACGTTACAGTCGCCGCAGTCAGCGAAAAGCACCTGGTTGGCCCTGTTGCTCGCACAGGACATGCATTCGGTTTTGTCGAAACGGTAAGAATTCAGTTGCGAAAGGTACATGCCGGCCAAACGGCTTCTGAGCTCTTTGGCCCGGAGATGCCGCCAGTGGCAGTCGAGACCCATTTTGAAATATCCGTCGTAGACTTCCCTCTGAATTTCTTTCTCGTATCGGCACAGCTCCAGTGCCTGCGAAATATTGATCTCCTCGCTGTTCAGCAATTCTATTACCTCGGGGATCAGATCCAGCAGGCGGATGCGGCTCAGGACGAAATCGCGCGTTCGTCCGAAATGCAGGGCCAGCGTTCCGACGTCGTAACGGCGCGTATCGATCAGGCGTTTGAACGCCTGCCCCTGCTCGAACGGCGTGATGTCTTCCCGTTGCAGATTTTCGGCAATGGCGAAGTCCTCCGCTTCGGCGTCGCTCATCGGACAGATCTTAGCCCGTATGGTCTCCCATCCCGCCAGCCGGGCCGCGCGGAAACGCCTTTCGCCGCATACGAGCGAGTAGCCTTCCGGCCCGTCGCTGCGGGGACGGAGCGTAACGGCATGGATCAGCCCGATCCGGGTCATGTTGTCGGCCAGTTCCCGAAGACTCTGTTCGGAAAAATTCCGGCGGGGATTGAAATCGTTCGGAACGATCAAGTCCAGCGCGATCTGCTGTTCGGGCAGGTCGGCGGAGGCTTGAGAGAGCGGAGAGCCCGTATTCTTTTTCGTACGGGTTTTGCCGGTTGTCCGGGCTTTCTTGTTCTGTACGGCATTCCGCCGTACAGAAACGGTTGCATTGGCTTTCATAAGCACTGTTTTTGAAAGGTTAATAAAAAATGAAAGCAGGCCATTATACCTGCTTTTTAAATTCGATGAGACATACAATATAACAGACTGATACCCGCTTAGATCGGATGTCTAAATCAAAAAAGGCGGGAACGACAAGATAAAAGAGGCGATAGTACTATCGCCTCTTTTATCTATTTTTTATCCAAGTGAAGATCTTTAAGTTTTTCTAAACCAATATTTATAATTTCCGGTCGTCCCTGTCGTGCCCACATATCCAATTCCGTCAAATCGAAACGTAAAGCCCCGTTCACTTTATGAAAGGGGATTTTCTTTTTGGCCACTAAATTATAGATAGTACCCGATGCTAAACCAACAGCTTGGCCTGCCTCTCTGATTTTCACTAAACCTTTAGGAGGAATGTTTTGTGGAGAAAGCGCAATTACCGAGGCTTCCCTCTCCTTCTCTTCGAGAACTTCTCGTACCCATTTTTTTATATGAAGTTCAAGAAATTTCAATATTTCTTCCATGTCAAATTTATTTTAATGTTTCGAGCAACAACTCGGCTGCCTCGATTTTTTGATTTTGCATAAAACTACCGAAATATCTTTCAGTAGTCGCCAAAGAAGAATGTCCTAATCCTTTGGATATATAAGATACAGGAACTCCTTCACGCATCAGCAAGGTTGCCCACGAATGGCGCGCAACATAGGTTGTTAGTTTTATATTTAAATTCAGCTTCTTGCCAATATTCACCATGTGTCTATTAATGACATGAATAAAAAGATTACCTAAATCATAATTTTGTTCTGTATCAGCATCTTTCTTATAAATATCGAATACATATTCTGTAGGTGACTTATCTGAATTTCCCCAACGATTTATAATTGCAGCGATAGGTTTTGTGATATAAATTTCTATTTGTTCGGCTTCCTTTTTCGTTCGCATGGTCTTTTGACGGTTTACATAAAGAAAATCCCCTTGTATATCACAATATTTCAGTTTAAATATATCTTTCATATTCAATCCATTACAATAAAAACTAAAAAGCCAGAAATCTTTTGCTTTTGCTTCGTTTTCCGATGTCGGTTCATAATCAATGATTGCTCGTAAACTTTTAATATCAAGTGCTTTTTTTATATTGCGGGATGTCGGTATTTCATATTTCTTTTTTCGTTCCAAACCAAACGGGTACATATCCGCTGGTATGATCTTATTTACAATAGCCTCATTAACAATGGCTCTTAAGGTCCTCAAATGAATTCCGATTGTTGTAAGCGACTTATTAGAATGTAGCATATATCTTTCATAACCCCTTAAAAAATCAACTGTTATATCATTAAAACAAAGCTTAGCTTTATATTTCATCAAAGAATGCATAGTGGTTGTATAAGAACGTGCTGTTCCGATACGCTGCTCTTCATGCAACATAGAAATACGAGTGCGAAATGCGTCATATACATTCTGGCGATCTTTGACCGCTTTGGCTTTATTACCTAAGTACAATAGCTCAAATCGCTCGAATGAAAAATCCTTTTGCAATGTGCTGATAATATCGTTCGCTTTACATAAGATTTCACTGATTATGTTTTTAGATTCTCGTAAATTATTATCTTTTAAATGAGAAGCATTTATCTTTTTCCATTCGGCTTCAGTACACTGAACAGGAGTCGTATAACGCTTCTTTTTGCCTGAATAATAAATTTCAAGCTTTGTCGCAAATTTGCCACTCTTTTTTAAACGTACCCTCGTATCAAGGCGCACGACAGCAGTAGCAATATTATTATTGAAGCTTCCCATAATAATGCTCTTTAGCTGTTAAACAAAAAAATGTGATAAAAGAAAAGTGGGTAGAAAAGAAAATAGTGAGGAGTATGCTTATGTTATTTAAACGAATAATATTTCTTTTTATTATACATGTATTACAGGCAATTACCCCATTCAAACGATCTTCAAAAAAAGCACCAAAAAAAGCACCAAATGCCTACAAAATTCGAGATAATTTTATGATAATTTGAATGAGGTGCCTCTTTCTTTTTAATATATAAACAACTGATATAGTTGATATTAGCTATAAAAGTCAATATTATGTAAAAATGAGTTTGCCAGACTGAAAATCCTTGTGTCCCTCGTTCGATTCGTGGTGGCACCACTTGAAAATCAGACAGTTGCAATGAAAATTTGTGACTGTCTTTTTTTGTGTACCAGAAAAAATGTACCAAATTCCTAATCTCTAACGAATCAATCAAACTTAACATACAAACATACTAATTATTTGTTTTTCAGACAAATATATTTTTCAAGTCGGTCTTTCGACCTGTGCAGAATGATGTTATTGGAATACACCCAAAATACGGTATGGTTGGGCGTATCGAAGTCCAAACGTATCGGATAATTCTCCAATACGTTCCTATACTTTCCCAAAAACGATTTGCGGATTATCTCGATGTAATACACGATCGGTTCATACATCGTCAGGTTCGCCTCATATTCGGGCCAATAAGCCATTATATCTGTCCGACAGGAATCTACATCGTCCAGTCCGAACCGCCTGTAATGATCTTTATAGCCTTTTTACAGCGTTCCAACTCGTCATACGTTCGGCAAAGTTTGTCCGTCATGCGATTCATCTAGTTGCGGCTGCCTTTTCTCAGGCTGCCTGCACAAACAAAAGAAATATTTCTGTAACGGCTGTCATTGTTGATTTGTTCTAATGTTTCTTTCAGTTTCCGTTTTTTCTGCAATAGCTTAATTATTGTTTCCATAACAATTCTGTATTAACGATCCTAAATTGTTTTTCATCGTATTTAAAACACATGGCCCAAATTTCAGCATCCTCGGCAGAGTTAAAAACCGTATAATCTTTTAAACACTGCACCAAGTTATTACCTCGCAGTATTTTGATCGGACATTGGTCCCATGCCAAGTGACATTTTTGTGGCAGCGGCATGTAATTTAGATTGTAGCCTCTTTCTTGGTAAACCTTTCGTGTTTGCATCGTTTAAAATTTATTTAGTGAATAATGTGTAAATGATATATCCGGCAACGATCAGCGGCATAAGCCGACATGCCAGCCGGAATAGGAACCGCAGCACCCACAGCCCGGCGATAAGCATCAGAATCCAGTGCAGGATCGTTTTCCAATAATAAATCGTCAACCCGATTACGGCAGCCGCTACGATCCATGTAATTAACTTTCTTTTCATATTAATAAATGTTTTAGAATTAATTAATTACATTGTTTAACATCATTTTTTAATTTTGCTGTTTAACAACGCGATACACGCTGTATCAAGGGGGCGATAAGGGCATGCAAGCCGGGGTTTCCGGGAAAAAAATACCGGAGCGCAGCGAGGATGATTTTTTTCCCGGAAACCCCGGCGGATGCCCTGCCCCCTTACCTTTGTATTCGCGTTCGTTTAATGGGATTCAGGAAAAATAAAGACCGTATTGGAAAAATAGCAGCACAAGACCAAACGAAATATTTTCACTTCCGCGCTTGTTTGTAGAAATATCTTCGGGTAAATAATTTACTTTTTCGAATATTGTTTTTTATAATAATAACTGTTTCGCAAACAGAAAAAAACGCCCCAGAAGACATTCAGGACACGAAATCAGAAAACGAGCCCATACAACATGCGACACTTGTCTGCCGTTTGTATAGCGTATGTCTAAAAAAGATGTGAGACTGACGCTTGTAAAAGCGCAAACAGATATTCATGTATCGTTACCATTGGCCGAGGGCGGCATATCGGCGGGTTTTCCCTCTCCGGCGGAAAACTTCATCGAACGGCGCATCGACCTGAACCGGGACTTGGTTAAGGACCCGGAATCTACGTTTTTTGCGTGGGTGGACGGACAAAGCATGAAAGACGACGGAATCAACGACGGGGATTTGCTGGTTATCCGCAAGACTCCCGTACCCGATAATGGCAATATATGCGTTTGTTTTTTGAACGGGGAATTTACGCTGAAACGGGTAAAGAAAGAACAGGATAAATTATGGCTGCTCCCGTCGAATGAGAAATACCGGCCTATCGAGGTGCACCCGGACGATGAGTTGACCGTCTGGGGTAAAGTGCTTGCGTCGATCAACCTTTTCGTAAAGTTATGGTAGGTATCTGCGACGCGAATAATTTCTATATTTCGTGCGAACGTGTCTTTAACCCGGCTTTGAACGGTCGCCCGGCGGTGGTGCTGTCCAATAACGACCGTTGTATCATCGCGCGAAGCAATGAGGCGAAGGCCATCGGACTAAAAATGGGCCAACCGATTTATCAGGTGCGGGATACGCTTCGCACTTACAACGTGGCGTTGTGCTCTCCGAATTTTCCGCTGTATCAGGATATGTCCGACCGGATGCAGGCAATACTGAAACGGTTCGCCCCGACAATCGTTTATTCGATTGATTATCAAAACTTAAATATAATCAAAAGCCGAAGTCGTATTTTGTTCAGAATCAAATGTAATGGCATTCGACTTTCGACTTCGGCTTTTGATTAAAATAACTGCATTAGCTCCCAAGATTTTTTAGAAACTCTTTTAATCCTTGATTTTTCTCCCAAGAACGTATATCATTCTTTTCCGGAATTACATCAATATAAACGTTTTCCAATGCCTCTCTTTTTTGTTTGGAGTCAGCACGAGCATATATTTCCGTAGTTTGGATACTTTTATGGCCAAGAAAATCTCTGATATATACCAGGTTAAGGCCAGATTGAAGCAGGTGCATTGCTTTTGAATGTCTGAGGCTATGCGGACTTATAATGCAGGGGAATAGATTCGGATTAGTTAATCTTGCAGCAAGAGCATATTTCTTTAAAATGTAAGTAACACCAGCACTTGTCAACTTATCGCCAACTCGATTGAAAAAAAGAGGACAAGATGCTTTTTCCGGACGGTTCAGATTATAATCTTCAATATACTGTTCTAATAATTTAACTTGCTCTTTTTGTAATGGAACGATTCTCTGTTTATTACCTTTTCCTGTTAGGCGGATGTTGTATGGGACATCAAACCTTATGCAAGATGGTGTCAAATCCACCAATTCCTGAACTCGGGCGCCGCTGTCATAAAGCAATGCAAGCATAGCCAAATCTCGTCTTGAATTTCTATTATTATCTGAAATTTGAGATAAGAGCAACTTTACTGCATCAATAGACAGATAATCAATGGTTTTGTTGATGGATTTCTTTAATTTTATTGAACGAATACTTTGCCACTCCCCGATTCGCATTGGTTCTTCGTATTGTAGGTATTTGCAGAAAGAACGGATTGCCGCATAGCGCTGATTACGAGTTGCAATACTATTGTTATATTCCTGTTCCAACCATAGTAAGAAATCAAGTACAACTTCTCTATTCAGATGTTTAAGTTCCAGTTTGTCAGCAGAAATTTGTTTTCTCTGCTTCATAAATGTAAGCAATAGAGTGAAACTATCCCTGTAAGCACGGATCGTATGCTTCGATGATCCACATTCTCCAATCAAATATTTGATGAAGAAATTTTCCAAATGTTTAGCGAAATCCGTCATATATATCCTCCATTTTAGCGTATTGAATTTTTGGAAAAACACAAGACGTGATTTTCTCCATATTTATTAATTCGGGGAACATTTCATGTGTCAGTCTTACATAAGTCTCGGTTGATGTAATGTTTTTGTGCCCCATAAATGTAGAGATTAGAGGCAGAGCACAATAAATGTCTGCACCGTTGATAACTAATTTTTGTAATGCATGCACGGCCGCTGTATGTCGTAAATCGTGAATCCTTGGACGATTACGATACGCCCGTTTCGGAATATCACTGAAATATAACACTCTGCTGAACCACCATCGGATATTACCATAGAAGCATGGTTTCCCTCGTTGTGTTACAAAAAAATTACGATCTGGCAAATCAATGCCATCAACTGGAATTTTATTCCTAAAATCTACATATTGTCTGAGAACTATTAATAAGGATTCATTGATCGCAGCCAATCTTTGTTGACCATTCTTCGACTTGTTAATGTAAATGACACTATTCACAAAATCCACATCCTCATTTTTAATGGCCAGTGCTTCTCCAATCCTTATCCCTGTACTATATAGCAGACGACACAAGGCTGGCATGACAAAAAGAGGTGTAATATTGTGACCTTTAATTATTCTTAATTTATCACATGTAGAGAAGATGGTATTAATTTCTTCGTGTGTAAAAACGTAGGGAATATAATCATTCTGACGCCCTTGTTTCGGAGTTCTGGGTATATAACATTCGATTCCAAGTCCACACATATATTGACATAGGTGTATCCACGCAATATATTTATGATATAAATTTCGTTCGTTATCATTAATTCGAGTTGCTCTCCAGGAAGTTATAGTATCTTTTTTTATGTGAAGATCCTCTATCCCGTACTCCTGGAAAAAGCGATCGAACTCTAACATATAACATTTGAACATTGTACTCTTGAGAAATCCTTTTTGTTCTTTTTCTTTTAACAGTCCTTCAATATATGGAGCAAATATGCTCCTGTAAACAAAATAATCATTCATATACTCCATCTCCTTTCTGTAAGTAAAAATCATTATCTACAATAGGCACGTCCAGCGTGCATTTAAGTAGACCATCTACATTTAAATGAATATATTTCATCGTAGTAACTGAATCAGTATGTCCCAATGAGTCGGAAATTACCGCGATCGGAGTCCCCTTTTTCAGCATATTAGTCGCCAAACTGTGGCGCATTGCATGTGCACCATGACGCCTTTTTCCCCATTCTACATTTGAACGTTGAAAATATTTATTGATTATCACGTATAATCCAGTGCTAGTTAATGGCTCATAAGGAGAACTTGCCCGCAAAAAAATAAATTTAGATTCTGATTTTGGTCGACCATGCTGTATGTAATCAATAATAGCTTCGCCGACATCTGTTAACAAGGGTAATTCTATTTTTCGTTTGGTTTTGAATTGTTCTAGATAAATTAGGTTGTTATCCCAATCTAGATCAGAAAACTTCAAGAACCGGATGTCGGAAGATCGTAGTCCGAGGCGTGTTGCCAATAAGATCATTGCATAATCTCGTTTGCCCATGGGATATTTCCGGTCTATGGTTGCCTCCACACCCATTACCTCCATCGGAGTGTAATAGGAAGGTAATTTCTTTATGGGTCTGGTTTTTATACTGTCAAGGATAGATGCGGTTCGAAAATCAATGATTTTCTCATCATATAATTGCCTCAGAAGAGCTCTGAGGATAATTGCAATGTGATCCTTGCAGTTTTGGCTAGAGGCTACGAAATCAAGTATTTTTTCAGCTGTAATATCGGAAAGAGATGTAACATGATCAAATTCCATTCTTTCACAGAATTTATATAACGAGTTATAATAATTGTTTTTCGTTTTTATATTAAGCCTCCTTGTGGTTGCATAATTTTCAAGGAAATTCATACAATAGTCTCCGAGAGAACCGGGTAATGGAACCTCAAGATTCTTTCTGGATACCTTTATTATCCATTTATCTTCTAGCATCCCGTTTAACAAGGTTATGTATCGAGCTTCCATATTGAACGATGTTTCTTTTTTTCTTCGATTATTAACAGGTAATGACCTAAATGTTAGGTATTGATCTCCAAGCTCCTTAGTGTATAACGACGTAGAATGCTCGTCCATATAATGTAATAATCGTTGAAACTGAAAAGAAAGCTTTCTGATTAAATTGCTAGAGAATATGTTGTTTCTAATATATTCCTCCAGCATTTCGTGTAATTCATAAATGTCTTTTCCCATAAGCAGTTGTTTTTAAAATGATTTTAATGGATGCGTATAATATCGCTCATTAAGTTTATGTAATATCGCTCAAAAAAAGTGATTTATGAGTGAAATATCATTATATTTGTGAGCGATAAAATTTGAATAGCATGAAAAAAGAGAGAATAGACAGAATCATTCAGTATATTAGAGAGCATCCCGGAATATCCTCCTCTGAAATAACAACAGGGCTTGGATTAGATATTTCACCGGCCACTATCCGACGAGATCTTACTTTGCTGATTGCAGAAAATATACTCTCGGTCGAGGGGCAAAATAAAGGAACGCGATATTTTGTATCTCCGACTTATGATATGTTTGCTCCAATAGATGTTGAGAGCTACTTTAAACAAGAAATTGATCAACGTAAAATCATCGACCATTTTAATTTCGAACTGTTAGGTATTCTGGCAAATGCACCATTATTTACCAAAGAGGAATATGAAAAACTCTCTGGATTGCAGCAACAGTTCCGAGAAAATGTGGCCAAATTGACCTTGGCACAATACAAAAAAGAAATGGAGCGTTTGGCGGTAGATTTAAGCTGGAAATCCTCTCAGATTGAAGGGAATACATACTCTCTGTTGGAAACGGAACGATTGCTATTGGAGAAAGAAACAGCCTCCGGCAAGTCGCTGGAAGAAGCCACTATGCTCCTTAATCACAAAGAGGCTCTAGATTATCTGATAGAGAATCCGCATTATCTTCAACCACTAACCGTAGCGAAGATTGAGAACATACATAGTATACTGATACAAGACTTAGATGTGGATAGGAACATCCGCACCCGTCGTGTAGGTATTACCGGAACGAACTACCGACCGTTAGACAATGAATTTCAGATTCGGGAGGCTTTGGATGGAGTTTGCAATTTAGTGAATTGCCGTAAGGATATATTCGAAAAAGCGTTGTTGTTGCTGGTCTTGATATCTTATATCCAACCGTTCAACGATGGAAATAAGAGGACGGCGAGAATCGTAAGTAACGCGGAACTAATGGCTAATGATTATTGTCCGATTTCATTTCGGACCGTAGATTCTATTGATTATAAAAAGGCTATGCTTATTTTTTACGAACAGAATAATATATCGGCATTTAAAAAGATATTTATTGATCAGTTCGAATTTGCCGTAAGCACATATTTTTAATATATAGATTATATGGCTAAGATTCACTCCATTAAGATACAAAATTTCAGGGGCATTCAGAATCTTGAATATGCATTCAAAGATGCGGGTTTTATATGCCTAATTGGACGAGGCGATTCTGGGAAATCTACAATTCTGGAGGCAATTTCTATGGTATTATCTCCAAATTGGAATATCTCGTTTTATGATACAGACTTTTACAATTGTAATATAGACGCACCCATATCAATAGAAGTCGTAGTGTACAATATACCGGATAAGTTGCTGCACGAGAATAAGTTTGGTTTATATACACAGGCTATAATCCCGGACACCTATGAACTTGTTCCTGATATTCAACAATTGGATGCTGGTATTGATCCTTTGCTTGCCTTAACTATAAGGTTGGAAGTAAAAAAAGATTTGGAGCCTAAATGGTTTGTTCTGAATCATATTAATAATGAGCAAATCCCTATTTCAGCAAATGATAGAGCCTCAATGAATGTTTTTCTCGTTTCGGATTACGTAGATAGACATTTTTCCTGGAGTAGAGGTAATCCTCTATTTTCTATTCTGAAGCAACGAGCGGATGGGGAACCTGAAGAAGATCAGGAGTCTGTCGTTTTAGAGGCAATGCGTTCGGCGAAAACTCTTATTGATAAGGAGAGTTTTGCTGAATTGCAGGAAATAATAGCTCAAATAAAGACAAAAGCACAATCATTCGGTACAATAATCCGAAATGCAAAAACATCCATTGATTTTAAAGATATTGCAATAAAAGATGGTCGCATTTGTTTGCATGATGGTGCAATTCCTTTAAGGATGAAGGGAAAAGGATCGAAAAGGTTAATATCAACTGCCATCCAGTTTTCTTTGATACAGAATGGAGGGATTATTCTGATTGACGAGATAGAACAAGGCTTGGAGCCGGATCGGGTTCAGAACTTCGTATCACTTCTTAAGCAACATACAGATTCGCAATTTTTTATAACAACACATTCCCGAGATGTAGTTGTTGAACTCAATGCTACAGATATATTCCGTTTACCGCCTACAAAGAATACATTAGTACAATTCGATGAGAGCCAGCAGGGCACTATCCGGAAGAATCCGGAAGCATTGTTCGCATCTAAAATCATTGTTTGTGAAGGTGCAACCGAAGTGGGAATAATGAGAGCGTTTGATTCTTTCCTGAAAGAACAGGATGGATATGGATTATCGTATTACGGGGTACGATGCGCCGATGGGACAGGTTCCGAATTGGTAAATTATTGCAAAAGCTTCAGAAAGGCAGGATATGACGTGTGCCTGTTCTGCGATAGTGATGACGCAGGAGTCAATGGTCAAAAAGAGGCACTACGTGGTTTAGAGATTGCGATAGCCGATTGTGATGACGGCCTTTGCATAGAAAAGCAGATATTTAAAGATCTATCATGGACACAGATTTCCGTAATCATGGACTATGGATTAACTGATAAATATGACAGAATTATCGGAAATATCAATGTTTACGGAGGCAATATGGAGGATCCAGACTGGTTTAAAGAAGAAACCGAGAATATCCGGGAAATATTAGGAAACGCTTCTGTCTATAAAACCAAGAAAGAAGATAAATCATGGTTTAAACGAGTTGATCACGGACAGGAATTGGGGAAGATTATCTGTGGTGACTTTGAGAATCCTGTAGTATCTAAAATATATGCACAACTTAACACGATCCGCGGATGGCTCCTTTTGTAGCGACTGAGTTTATCAGCAAACAAAAGAGTATGTTGATTGCGCCTGCAGGCTATGGCAAGACCTATGCCATAGCAGAATGTTTATTGCATACTCCGGGCAAGTCACTTGTTCTTACACATACAAATGCGGGGGTTTCTGCTTTAAAAGAAAGATTTAAAGAGAGAAATATTCCTACGACAAAATATCATGTAGAGACGATTTCCAGCTATGCGCAAAAATATGTGCATTCATTTGTAAATCCTACAGCAATACCAAGCCAAGACAACAAGAAAGCTTATTTCCCATATATAATTAGTACCGTGCTAACGGTATTACAGAATCCTTGTGTAGCTAAAATCATAAAAAACACCTATCAGGATCTATTTGTTGACGAGTATCAGGATTGTACCTTGTCTTATCATCGTATAATAATGGTATTATCTCATTATATGCGCACTCATATAATGGGAGATCCTCTACAAGGCATATTTGGTTTTTCTGCAAAAGACCCATTAGTTGACATGAGAGATGTCAGACAAATGGAAGATTTTGCGTATAATAGTTATGAGTTAGAAATCCCATGGCGATGGAATAACAATGGAAGAGAAGATCTCGGCAAACAACTCGGCTTATTGCGAGGGCAATTAATTAGGCAACAGAACATCAACATTGATTATGCAGTTTACCCGGCAATAATAGTCCATCGTATTATAACAGATGTTTTATATGTGGAGCTACCTCGAATAATAAATGATATTTTAGGGAAATATCCTAATGTACTATTTATACATCCGATTTCAACCAGTACAGATCCCCGAGTTGATTTTGTCCGTAAATTCAACAACAGAATCTATATGTTGGAATCATTGGACGATAAAGATTTTTATTCGTTATCGAGAGCGTTTGATGCAATGACTCCAGATACACTGCTGCCGACTCTTTCTGCCATATGTGGAAAACTGTTTGGAATCACTCACACAAAAGAATGGATTACAGACGGAAGAGTAAAAAACAGGCAGGGAGAAAATAAAGATTTATCGTTAAGATTAGATGAAAAAGTAAGATTTACTAAAGAAAACTTCTCTCACAGAAATATTGCATCGATATTAGAGTTTTTTAGGACCGAATTGAAAATGCCCGCAGCCCGTATCGATTTACTTAATAGTCTTATCTTATCTCTCAAAGATGCAGATGAAAATAAGTGCTCTGTTTATGATGCAATGTGTGGTACCCGAAACAGATTACGTAGGCATGGCAGAAAGATTCACGGACATTGTATCGGAACTACTCTTCTCACCAAAGGACTGGAATGTGATTGCGTAGTTTTATTAGATATTGATGCTTTTACAGATTATCGACATTTATATGTCGCCTTAACAAGAGGTAGTAGAGATATTATAGTAATTAAACTTGTACCTTCTGAAGAACGACAAGGAAATCTTTTCTAATTCAAATAGCTAGAATCGGAAAGTTCGTGTTGAGTTTTGAAGGTAAAACGACTTATAATTATAGGCTTTTTATCTAAATAACATTATCGAAAGTTGCTCTGATATAGAATCAGATATAGTGATTTTATCTTTCTAACCTTGATTATATTTAAGTTTTGATAATCGATGTTATCAGAAGCTTCTGATAACATCGACGAAGCCTTTTTGGATTTCCGGGGTTTCGATCCCGATAAACTGGACGCGCTCGGCCACACGATCAGCCGGACGGTACGGCACTCGAACGGGCTGCCGGTCAGCATCGGGATCGCACCGACCAAAACGCTGGCGAAGATCGCATCGAAGCTGTGCAAGAAGTATCCGAAACTGAACGGCTGCTGTTTGGTGCACAAAGCGGAAGATATTGAAAAGGTATTAAAGAAATTTCCCGTCGGCGATGTATGGGGCATCGGGCCGAGGTATGAAAAAATGCTGAACGCCGCCGGAGTGAATACGGCCTACGATTTTACGCAGATGCCCCCGCAATGGGTACGCAAAAAAATGTCGGTCGTGGGACTGCGGACGTGGAAAGAGCTGCGCGGAGAACCCTGTATCGAGATCGACGAGATCGCCCCCGATAAGCAACATATATGCACATCGCGTTCGTTCCCGTCCGAAGTGTCGGATTTCGACATGCTGCATACCGCCGTAGCTTCGTTTACGGCGACGTGCGCCGAAAAGTTACGCAGACAAAAGAGCGTTTGCGGGGAACTGTACGTGTTCATCTATACCGACTGGCACAAGGAGCAATCGCAAAGTTTCGAACGGCGCATCGTAAAACTCGTTACGCCGACGGACAGCACGTTGGAATTGACCGCTATGGCCGCCGACGCTCTGCGGCAGATTTACAGGAGCGGTTTCGGTTACAAAAAAGCCGGAGTGATTTTAGGGGATATTTCGCCCCGAACGGGCATACAGGTTTCCCTTTTCGATCCGATCGACCGGGGTAAACATTCCCGGCTGATGTCCGTCATGGACGATCTGAACCGCAAACAGGGACGCGGGACGGTCGGCGTTGCGGCAGGGCGGCATAAACTGTTAGAGACGGTGCACGAACATCTGTCGCGGCAATTCACGACCGATATATGTTATTATTGCCAACCTACACAGGGCACGTAGTCGGGAATGCAATCCCCGCCCGGCCGTTTATTTCCGACCTTTCTTCCCGCGTTTCATCCTTTTAATTAACGCTTTGGTCAGACTGTCGAGGTAGGGTTTCAGAACTCCATGCCGCTGGTTCATCTTGATATTACCGGCTTCCTCAGGACTCACTTGATACCGTCGTGTTCCTGCATCAAATGGCGATGGTAGGTACTGACATAACGGGAAAATCCGTTGAGAGTCCCCCCGCACTGCCGGCATATCTCGATATAGGAGAGGTCGGTGGCTGCGTACAATTCTAGTGTCGGATGATATTTTGCTTCCATCTCCAGCTTGCACTCTCTTGTCCGGTTACATTTGTTCTCTTTTAAGGCTGCTCCGATTTTATTCTACTTTTCCCGTTGATACACAATTTACTTACATCACCGCTAATCGTCAAATTTGATTCTTCTCCCATGATTATGGATCTACTACGCAACGCACAAAGCAAGCATCCGAACCTCCGGATCTAATTAGGTTGTCCGTACTGATAAAATTGAAATCGAATGAAAAATAGTTGATATCCCATCCCAGGCTGGCACCATCCGTCGGCGTAAAGTAGTCTTTAGGAATCTCCGCGTTTAACCAATAGATGGCTCCCGGTCGTTTGTATATGTCGTAAAACAACGGACGATCTTTAGGATCTGGATATAATTTTGTTCGGCCGCCAGCATATCTTAATACTCCATTGAGGATTTCAGGATCTCCCCAACTGGCAGTATAGCTTTGTTTTCTGTGTCCGTAGCCGGAGGCGCCAATGGGGAAGAACAGATTTTTGCCCGTATCGCTGTTATACGCGAAACAGCCTCTCATTCCACGTCCAGACGTACTGTGTTTATAGTCATAGCCGTAAGCATCTACGATATCATCGGCCGTTTCCGTGGCATCATCTCCGTACAATACACCGTATCCCTGCTCTACATTATCCGCCCTCAATTCCCAAAAGTCTGCGGCTGTAGCCACCCTGGCATTCGCCATTTGAGGAGCACCGAACTTATTGTCCTTACCAAGATTAGTAATGGTTGTCCACTCCATTTTGACTCCAGTTCCTGCATTGGTAAAGCCATCTTCAGGATATACTTTGAAATCTTCCGGCGTGACATTTATCCACGGTTCAAATGGGTTTTTATTACTCAATGCGTCTATCGGCTGATTCCAATTTCCGAATTTGAACAGCGACCCTTCGTCCAACGGAGTGGAAGCCAGGTCGGTCGAAGTCTTCATATTCTTGGCATACCACTTCACGCCGCCTGTAACCAAATCGTCAGGCTTGTCACCTTGCCGTATGAAAATCAGATGCTGGCAGGTATAATTGTGATATTCCACGCGGATAATAGCGTAACGGTTCTCTGTCGAACTCCCGGAGAAATCCACGCTGAAGTCAATCTCGCTGCCGGTTTTACCATATATGGCTTTTCCATATTCCGGATCATCCTTTAACTCTGTTTTGTCCGATGTTACCGACAGGGTGATTCCATCTCCGTTATATCTCTTGATGACATAGGCTTTCCATGGGCCTTCGGATTGGAATGTCTTGAATATTTGGTCATTCTCTCTCGGCAATCGCTTCAACACGACATGAAACGACTTATTATTTTCGGAAGATCGATATATGCCCTTCGGATTCACGACACGACGTACCTGGTATATCGGAACTTCATTATAAAAGCACTCATCCAATCCTTCCAGCTTAGTTGTAATCTCGACTCTCGCCAATCTCTGATATGCCACGTAAGGATTGTTTCCGGTGTATCCGGTCGTTGATATCATCTGCTTGGCGCGCGTGTACATAGGAATATATATGTTGTATGTATTCTCTTCCGTAGGATGTTTCTCTACACGGTATTTATCGTCCGATTCAGAACCGGCAGTCGTAAAATCTTCGGATATTTTACCGTCGGGCAAAGTAAAATCTTTATATTCACGTTCTCCACGTTTAGGAACAGTATTGTAGTATAGCTTATTTGTTCCGATTTTATCTGCATATAGGACCGTTTCCGTCGTTTTATGTAATGACAGGAAACCGTTCCACGGCTCTGCAACGCCATTCGGAGCACCTGTATAATAAATATCGCTGCTGGCGTTATGGGGCGCCCAATTGTTTTCCTTGATTTCCGCTTTTATGTACTCTATCTTTCGACCGCCAGTATTCACTTTGATGGGGTACATTATGGAGTGGTTATAAAGGTAGGAGATATAATACGGCTCGGGCGTCATCACACCCGGCTCCGGCTCCTCGTACTCGATATGCCAGTCCGCCTCGTTCGCGAAGTTTTTGAATTTCAATGTCAGCTTGTAGTGGCAGTTGCGCTTGGCGTTATAATCCTTTATCACGTCTTGTCCCAGCATGAAACGATAGATGATGCGCCCGTTACCCAATCGCTCGGAATTGTTGGAGATGTAGTGCGCATGTACCTCAATGTATGTACCGTAAGGTACGTTATCTTTTAGGCGGTAATCAGGGTATTTATCCGGCTTGTTCGGCAATCCGGGGAAATCCAATATCCCGTTACCGTCTGAATCCTGCCTCTTGTCAGGCATACTACTACCCGCTCCCTGTATATTCTCGTAAAAGTACAGTGCGGGAGCTGTTTCATCGTGAGAACCGAAATGGGGACTACCTACCGTGACACGATG
>OGXI01000093.1_pt1 | contig 69699 bp, 72 predicted proteins | sample 1576221 | NCBI WGS metagenome assembly OGXI01 (sample SAMEA3541523, study PRJEB24748) | human gut metagenome | biome: human gut; feature: human-associated habitat; material: faeces | place: China | collected 2012
GATCTAATCCTCGTGAGACATCTGTTGAGGATATGGAGAAGATATTGGAATGTATCTATTATGGTAAGGATGTGACATTCTAAAAATTTAATTGTATAACGGAAATATATTGAGTATTCATAAAAAATAAAAACATAAAGAAAGATAGAGGTACGAAAAACGAATTCCATTGACGGATTTTTATCGTTTTGTACCTCTATCTTTCTTTATGTTTTTGCAAATACTCAATACATTTCTGTTATACTAATTAAAATTTCTGAAACGACCGTAATTCTTTCACAGCAAATGTTATCGCACATACCGCCGCAAATCCATCTGCAATCGGTGCTGAGAACATAACCCCCTCAATTCCAAAGAAGATTGGCAGAATGATCATCAAAGGCAGCAAGAAGATAACCTGTCTGGTCAATGAAAGGAAAATACCACGATTTGCCTTTCCGATTGCCGTAAAGAAGTTTGCAGTAATTGGCTGTAATCCATTAATAAAGGTACAAAACAAGAAGATTCTAAAAAACTTCTCAGCAAAACGGAAATATGCTTCACTTTCAGACCCAAAGATTCCAATGATCTGTCGTGGGAACAGCTGGAAGCAGATAAAAGAAACTGTGCTGATGATCGTTGCAGAAATCGCAGCTTTCAAATAAGCCTCACGGACACGGTCTAGCTTTCTTGCACCATAGTTATAACTGATAATTGGCTGTAATCCTTGAGAAATACCAATATTAATTGCAAAAAAGATCATATTGATCTTTGTAATAATTCCGGCACATGCCAATGGAATATCGCTTCCGTAAGAAGATTTTGCACCATAACGGATCAAAACATTGTTCATAACGATCTGTACGACCATCATAGAAACCTGATTAAAGAATGGCGCCATACCAAGAGAAACAATTCTTCCTATATAATGAGGATGTGGTCTTAACTTTTCTTTTGTAAGTTTTACTGTTTTAAATTTTCTTAAATATAAAATAACCATGATTCCAGATACGACCTGTCCGATCACGGTTGCCCAAGCAGCACCAGCAATTCCCATGTGGAAACCAAAGATCAAGGTTGGATCAAGAATTGTATTGATGATCGCACCAGTTAAAGTGCAGGCCATGGAAAACTTTGGACTTCCGTCAGCACGAACAAGGTTCGTACCACCTGTTGTTAAGATTAAAAATGGAAATCCAAGAGATGTGATACCTGTATAGATCAAAGAATAATCTAAAACACCGGATGTTGCACCAAATAAGATCATCATTGGTTTTAAAAATAATCTTGTTATGATACAAAGGATCACACCAAGTGAAAAAAGCATTGTGATCGCATTTCCAGCGAAGGAAGCAGCCTCCTCTTTTTCTTGTTGGCCCATGCAAAGGTTAAAGTTTGCAGCCCCGCCGATTCCACACATCAAGGCGATGGCAGTACAGGTAATAACTAAAGGAAAGGCAACATTTGTTGCTGCATTCCCAAGCATTCCAACACTTCGTCCAATGAAAAACTGGTCTACCATATTATATAAGGCACTTACGACCATAGCGATAATACTAGGAATAGCGAAACGAAGAAGCAAACTTGATATCTTCTCGGTACCGAGCGGATTTGTCTTTTGTTCGTTCATAATAAATAAAACCTCTTCTTTCTAAAATATATATAAAAGATTGTCGAAACGATCGAAAATGGTCGAAACGGACGTTATCTAGTATAGTATAAATGACAAAATAGTACAACTTTTTTAAAAAACTTTTTGAGAAATTGGACTTAGTAAACGAGAAAATAAGAGATAATTCAATATATTATCAGAAAATAAATACATAAATCATTAAAAAATCTAATTATCAGACAACTTAAGAAAATTCATACTTTACAACTAGGAAAAATTTCGGTATGATAAGAAAAAACACGAGACAGTACATCGAGAAAGGATGAATGGATATGAAACAGACAAATCAAATTCCTGGATTATATGATCCAAGTTTTGAGCACGATAACTGTGGTATCGGTGCCTGTGTAAATATTAAGGGAGTCAAGAATCATCAGACAGTAGATAATGCGCTGAAGATTGTTGAGACATTAGAGCACCGTGCAGGTAAAGATGCAGCAGGAGAGACAGGAGACGGTGTAGGAATCATGCTTCAGATTTCTCATAAGTTCTTTAGCAAAGCCTGTAAGGCAGCGAATATCAATATTGGAAAAGAAAGAGAATACGGAATCGGAATGTTCTTCTTCCCGAATGATGAATTGAGACTTCGTCAGGCGAAGAAGATGTTTGAGATTATCGTTGAGAAGGAAGGAATGACATTCCTTGGATGGAGAGAAGTTCCTACAACACCAACAGTTCTTGGTAAGAAAGCATTAGAATGCATGCCAAAGATCTTACAGGGATTTGTAGCAAAACCTGTGGATGTTGAAAAAGGACTTGATTTTGACCGTAAATTATATATCGCAAGAAAAGTATTTGAACAGAGTAATGAAGAATCATACGTTGTTTCATTATCCAGCAGAACGATCGTATATAAAGGTATGTTCTTAGTTGGACAGCTTCGTACATTCTTTAACGATCTTCAGGATCCAGATTATGAATCAGCGATCGCACTTGTACATTCTCGATTCAGTACTAATACGACACCAAGCTGGGAGAAAGCTCATCCATATCGTTTTATCGTACATAATGGAGAAATCAATACCATCCGTGGTAACGCTGATAAGATGCTTGCCAGAGAAGAAAATATGGAATCAGAATATCTTAAAAATGAGATGCACAAACTGATCCCAGTCGTAAATCCAAATGGATCTGACTCTGCGAGACTTGATAATACATTAGAGTTCTTAGTTATGAGCGGTATGGATCTTCCGCATGCGATCATGATCACAATCCCAGAACCATGGGAAAATAATAAAGTTATTTCTCAGGAAAAACGTGATTTCTATCAATATTATGCAACGATGATGGAACCATGGGATGGACCAGCATCTATCATTTTCACAGATGGTGATCAGGTAGGAGCAGTACTTGACCGTAATGGACTTCGTCCATCAAGATATTACATCACAGATGATGATCAGCTGATCCTGTCTTCTGAGATCGGAGTTCTTGATATCGACCCAACAAAGATCGTAGTGAAAGAAAGACTTCATCCAGGAAAGATGTTGTTAGTTGATACGATCAAAGGAGAAGTGATCGCAGATGATGTAGTGAAAGAAAAATACGCAGAGAAAGAACCATATGGTGAATGGTTAGACAGTAATCTGTTAGAATTAAAAGATTTAAAGATTCCAAATGAACCAGTTCCAACATATGGAGCAGAAGAACGCGAAAAACTGATGAAAGCATTTGGATATACTTATGAAGATATTCGTACAGCGATCCTTCCAATGGCGTTAAATGGATCTGAAGCGATCGCAGCCATGGGAAATGATACACCACTTGCGGTATTATCCAACCGTCATCAGCCATTATTTAACTATTTCAAACAGTTATTCGCACAGGTAACAAACCCTCCAATTGATGCGATCCGTGAGGAACTTGTAACATCAACAACAGTTTATGTTGGAAAAGAAGGTAATATTTTAGATGAGAAACCAGAGAACTGCCGCGTATTAAAAGTACACAATCCAATTCTTACAGATACAGATCTGTTAAAGATCAAATCTATGAATAAAAAGGGATTTGAGGTTGTAGAACTTCCTATTACATACTACAAGAATACATCTCTTGAGAAAGCTTTAGATCGCTTGTTTGTAGAGACAGACAGAGCATACAGAGATGGAGCGAATATCATTATCCTATCTGATAGAGGAGTTGATGAAAACCATGTGGCAATCCCATCTTTATTAGCAGTATCAGCAATGCATCAGTATCTGATCAAGACAAAGAGACGTACATCTGTTGCACTGATCTTAGAGAGCGGGGAACCAAGAGAAGTTCATCATTTTGCAACATTGTTAGGATATGGTGCATGTGCAGTGAACCCATATCTTGCATTACAGGGAATTAAGAAACTGATTGATGAAAATATGCTTCAGAAGGATTATTATGCAGCTGTTGAAGATTATACAAATGCGATCCTTCATGGAATCGTTAAGATCGCATCTAAGATGGGTATTTCAACATTACAGTCTTATCAGGGATCACAGATCTTTGAAGCAATTGGTATCAATTCTGATGTGATCGAAAAATATTTTACAAATACAGTCAGCAGAGTTGAAGGTATTTCCTTAAAAGACTTAGAAGCAGACGTAGATGCAAGACATGGAGCAGCGTTTGATCCATTAGGATTAGAAAATGATCTGACACTGGAAAGTGCAGGAAGTCACAAATATAGAAGTGGAAAAGAACAGCATCTTTATAATCCACAGACGATCCATACACTTCAGGTTGCAACAAGAACAGGAAGCTATGATCTGTTTAAACAATATACCGATATGATCGATAAGGAATTAGAACCAGGAAACTTAAGAGGTTTAATGGAATTTAACTATCCAGAAAAGGGTATTCCAATTGAGAAAGTAGAAAGCGTTGACTCTATCGTTAAACGTTTCAAGACAGGAGCGATGTCTTACGGATCTATTTCTGGAGAAGCACATGAGACACTGGCAATTGCCATGAATAAATTAGGTGGCAAATCAAACAGTGGTGAAGGTGGAGAAAGACCGGAGAGATTAAAAGTCGGAAGAGATGGATTAAACCGTTGTTCAGCGATCAAACAGGTTGCATCTGGACGATTCGGAGTAACAAGTGAATATTTAGTAAGTGCAAAAGAGATTCAGATCAAGATGGCACAGGGAGCAAAACCAGGAGAAGGTGGACATCTTCCAGGTAAGAAAGTTTATCCATGGATTGCGAAAACTCGTCATTCAACAGCCGGTGTAAGCTTGATTTCCCCACCACCTCATCATGATATTTACTCTATCGAGGACTTGGCACAGTTAATTTATGACTGTAAGAATGCAAACAGAGATGCAAGAATTTCTGTAAAACTTGTATCTGAAGCAGGAGTCGGAACAGTTGCATCTGGTGTAGCGAAAGCCGGAGCACAGGTTATTTTGATTTCTGGTTATGATGGTGGTACAGGAGCTGCTCCTAAAAACTCTATCTACAATGCAGGACTTCCTTGGGAGCTTGGACTTGCAGAAGCACATCAGAATCTGATCATGAATGATCTTCGTAATAAAGTTATCGTTGAGACGGATGGTAAGTTAATGAGTGGACGTGATGTGGCGATCGCAGCAATGCTTGGAGCGGAAGAATTTGGCTTTGCAACAGCACCACTTGTAACACTTGGATGTGTTATGATGAGAGTATGTAACTTAGATACATGCCCAGTCGGAGTTGCAACACAGAATCCAGAACTTCGTAAGAAATTCGCAGGAAAACCTGAATATGTTATAAACTTCATGAAGTTTATTGCTCAGGAATTAAGAGAATACATGGCGAAATTAGGAGTAGCTACAGTTGATGAATTAGTCGGACGTACAGACTTATTAAAACCAAATGCAAAAGCGGCTGAAAAACATGTAGATCTTTCAAGGATTCTTGGATATAAATATGATCCAGCACAGAAGATGGATTACAACCACAAGAATGTATATGATTTCAAACTGGAGCAGACAGCAGATATGAAAGTGCTGATGAAAGAATTAATGCCAGCACTCGAAAAGAAACAGAAGAAGAGTATTCAGCTTGATGTTACAAATATTGACCGTACTTTCGGAACGATCTTTGGATCAGAGATCACAAAGCACTGGGGTGAACAGGCATTAGAAGATGACACATATGTTGTAAAATGTAACGGAGCTGGTGGACAGAGTTTCGGAGCCTTCATTCCAAAAGGTCTGACATTACAGTTAGTCGGAGACAGCAATGACTACTTCGGAAAGGGACTTTCTGGCGGTAAATTAATCCTTTGCCCTCCAACAGGAATCAAATTCAAAGCAGAAGATAACATCATCGTAGGTAACGTTGCATTATACGGAGCTACAAGCGGTAAAGCATTTATCAATGGTGTTGCTGGAGAACGTTTCTGTGTCAGAAACTCAGGAGCTACAGCGGTCGTTGAGGGTGTTGGAGATCACGGATGTGAATATATGACAGGTGGTCGTGTTCTTGTTCTTGGACCAACAGGAAAGAACTTTGCAGCTGGTATGAGTGGTGGAGTTGCTTATGTATTAGATGAAGACAGTAAGTTATATAAGAACTTAAATAAAGAAATGGTTTCAGTAGAAACTGTAACATCCAAATATGACGTTATTGAATTAAAAGATATGTTAAAAGAACATGTTGCATATACAAATTCCGAAAAAGGAAAAGAAATTCTAAAAGACTTTGAACAGTATCTGCCTAAATTTAAGAAGATCATGCCAAATGATTACAAAGCAATGTTAAATCTGATCGTTCAGATGGAAGAACGTGGATTAAGCAGTGAACAGGCAAAGATGGAAGCATTTAATATCAAGGCAAATGCAGGAAAATAGGAGGAAATTATGGGAAAACCAACTGGATTTTTAGATTATGAAAGAGAAGACGCCCGTGCAGAATCTCCGAAAGAACGAATCAAACATTTTAACGAATTTCATATTCCTCTTTCAAGAGAAGAACAGCAGAAACAGGGTGCAAGATGTATGGACTGTGGAGTACCATTCTGTCAGTCAGGAAAAGTATTATTAAATGGAATGGCATCTGGTTGCCCACTTAACAACTTAGTGCCAGAGTGGAATGACTTGATCTATACAGGAAACTGGGAACAGGCATACTTAAGACTTAAGAAAACAAATCCATTTCCAGAGTTTACCGGACGTGTATGTCCGGCACTTTGTGAGAATGCCTGTACATGTGGATTAAATGGGAATCCTGTATGTTCCAAACAAAATGAGTTAAGTATCATCGAGTATGGATACAAACATGGATTAGCTAAAGCCAGACCACCAAAATTCCGTACAGGAAAGAAAGTTGCAGTGATCGGTTCTGGACCTTCTGGATTATCTGCAGCCAACTCTTTAAACAAACGTGGACATGAAGTTACAGTGTACGAACGTTCTGACCGTCTTGGTGGATTGTTAATGTATGGAATTCCAAATATGAAATTGGAAAAACATATCGTAGAACGTAAGATCGCAATCATGAAAGAAGAAGGAATTCACTTTGTGACTAATGCAAACGTTGGAAAAGATATCAAACCAGAACAGTTAAAGAAAGATTACGATGCAGTAGTTTTAGCTTGTGGATCATCAAATCCAAGAAATATCGAAGTTCCTGGACGTGAAGCAAAAGGAATTTATTTTGCGGTTGATTTCTTAAAATCCACAACAAAGAGTCTGTTAGATTCTGGATTAAAAGATAAGAAATATATCTCTGCCAAAGGAAAGAATGTTATTGTTATCGGTGGTGGAGATACAGGAAATGACTGCGTTGGTACATCCATTCGTCATGGAGCGAAGAGTGTTACTCAGCTAGAGATGATGCCAAAACTTCCGGATGAACGTGCAGAGAACAATCCATGGCCAGAATGGCCAAGAATCTGTAAAACAGATTATGGACAGGAAGAAGCGATCGCGGTTTTCGGACATGATCCACGTATCTACCAGACAACAGTCAAAGAATTCAAAATGAATAAAAAAGGCGAAGTCACAAAAGCTGTTTTAGTAAATCTTGAAAGCAAAAAAGATGAAAAGACAGGAAGAATGATGATGGTTCCAGTGGAAGGATCTGAAAAAGAAATTCCAGCAGATCTTGTACTGATCGCAGCAGGATTCTTAGGAAGTGAAGCTTATGTCACAGAAGCTTTTGGGGTTAAAGTTAACCAGAGAACAAATGTAGAAACAAAACCAGATAGTTTTGCGACGAATGTAGAAAATGTCTTTACTGCTGGAGATATGCATAGAGGACAGTCACTTGTTGTATGGGCAATCCGCGAAGGAAGAGATGCAGCTCGTGAAGTTGACAAACAATTAATGGGATATACAAATCTTTAAGTTATAAAAATAAAAAATGATGTCAGAAATACAAATATCATCTGACATCATTTTTTTGTTTGTAAAAAACAAAACTATTTTTGACAAGTTTTCGAGAAAGACTTTTCAAAAGAGATTGTTTTTGCTATGATAATCCGTAGAGAAAAATCTTAGTAAAAGAGAGAAGTATGAGGGAGCAGATTGGATTATGCATTTTATTGGTCACTTTAAAACAATTACAAGACATAAGATCCTGGTGGCAAAAGGCTGTTTTAAACTGGGCCTTTATTATCAGGGAATTATGCACGATATGTCCAAATATTCCCCAACGGAATTTCTAGTAGGAGTGAAATACTATCAGGGAACAGCAAGCCCGAATAATGCAGAACGTATGGAGAAAGGAATCTCAATGTCATGGCTGCATCATAAAGGACGGAATAAACATCATTTTGAATATTGGATTGATTACAGTATTGATAAAGAACATCCAGGATTAGTTGGGATGAAGATTCCAAAGAAATATATGGCAGAGATGTTTGTTGATCGTGTCAGTGCAGGAAAGATTTATAATGGAGATGAATTCGATCAGAAGAGTCCGTTGGAATATTTTGAACACGGAATTGGAGCATCTATTATGTGTGAAGCATCGAGAGATTATCTGTTAAACTTGCTTAGAATGTATGCAGAAAAAGGTGAAAAATATACGTTTGCCTACTTGAAGAAGGACTTGAAGAATGATATGAGTGGATATGATAAGATCTCACCATTTCAACAATGTAAAAAAAATATTAAGATTGGATAGAATTTCATGTATCTGTGACTTGAAATATTACCATACTTACAGTATAATATGTAATGTAAATCAGATAAGAAGCCTGGGGTGTACGATAACTTGCTATTTTGAACCTACATTTATTTATCATGGGACTTCGTATAATCGACCGGATGTCAAGCCCTGATACCGGGGGACGGCAGAACGTTGATCGAGAAAACCCACCTAGCTCTGCTAGGCGTCAAAATCGCGAGACCGGCATTCTGGGTATATGCGAAAGATAAAAGAGGGACTGTTATTTTTATGACAGTCCCTTTTAAAAATATAATTATAATTTAGATGATCATAAAATAAAAAGGGAGACAAAAGAATTGAAATTTTTTAAAGAAAATGACAAAACACCATTTATTTTGGTAGCGTTTGGAATTATTTTATATCTGGGACTTAGCAATTTTTCGATTGTATTTGATGGAATATCCTATGTAAGCTCTGTGGCATTTCCGTTTATTTTGGGAAGCTGCCTCGCATTTATCATTAATGTTCCGATGCGTTTTTTTGAAAAACGTGTATTTCGAAAGTTAAAAAAAGGGAAAAGAGCACTTAGCTTGATTGCAGCGATCGTGTGTATTGTTGGTGTGATCATCTTGGTATCAGGACTGATCATTCCAGAATTGGTAGATACGATTTTTCGATTATCCAATAATATTCCTGGATATGTAAAAGAAATTCAGGATTTCTTACAGCGATATTCAATCAACAAACCGATGGTACATAAATATGTCAATCAGATTTCGTTTGATTGGGATAAGATCAGTGGAGATCTGATCGCATTTTTACAAGACAGTGCGACGAATATGTTAAATTCTACGGTGAGCGTCATCTCTAATGCAGTACAGGTTGTAGTAAGTTTTGCATTAGGATTTGTTTTCTCTATTAATGCATTACTTCAGAAAGAGAAATTATCAACACAAGTAAAAAAGGTATTATTTGCGTTTCTTCCAGAGCGTGTTGCTAAGTATATAGTGAGAGTTGGAAGATTATCAAACAATGCATTTTCAAGTTTTTTATCTGGGCAGTGTTTAGAAGCAGTAATCCTTGGGTGCTTGATTTTTGCATCAATGAAATTATTAAACCTTCCGTATGCGGTTTTGATCGCAGTATTTATTGCGGTTATGTCACTGATACCGATCATTGGTGGATTTGTAGGATGCTGGGTAGGTGTTTTGCTGATCTTGATGGTGGATTGGAAACAAGCAATCGTATTTATCATTATGTTTGTTATTGTGCAACAATTTGAAGGAAATATTATCTATCCACATGTCGTAGGTAATTCTGTTGGACTACCAGCAATCTGGGTATTAGTTGCAGTAACAGTTGGCGGAAATATTGCGGGAATCGTTGGGATGATCTTTAGTATTCCATTTTGTTCTGTGTTGTATCAGTTACTTTCTGAGATTGTGAATGGGCGGATTAAGAAAAAGAAGGTTGAGATACAATGATTATTTTTGAAAAAATCGAAGTATATAAATAAAGAAATTGACCATAATAATTTCCATAATAAAAATCACAATCACGGAGGTATATTATGGATCGAGAACAGATCATCTGTCCGTGTCTGGATATAACAATCGGCCAGATCATGGATGCATATGAACAAGGAGCTAAAAGTGTTGATATGATCAAAGAAGCAACAGGAGCAGGAACGGTCTGTGGAGCTTGTTTGGATGAAATTGAGAAATTGATACAAAGTTTATAACAGGAAGAAGAAAGAGATGTTATTGAGAAAGTGGCATCTCTTTCTTGTTGTTTTAAGGATAAAAAATCTTGACATTTTATAGAAAAAATATTAATATACAACTATACTTTAAAAAATAAAGTGTCTTTACAATTAAAAGGAGGAAGAGGGAATGAAAGTGAAACAACAATATAAAGATGATTTTGCAACAATTTATGAAATGATTGATGGAAACAGGAATCATCTAGAACCATTCTGGAGGATCTTTTTTATCTACGGAATTGTGAATCTTGGATTCTGGATCATGCAATTCGTTGGAGGTTGGGTGATCATGCGCAACGTGATACAAGGAAGTGTAATACTTAATGTCTCAGAATTACTTACAATCTTGATCATGGGAGCAGTAATCTTACGAAATTATCAAAAAAACAGTCGAAATACTAATCGTTATTATCAAATGATCTTATTGGTTTATGGTGTTTTTATAGCATTCATTCCACTGGTTTTTAAGCTTGTTTCGATGACTAGAGCATTAGAAATAAATACATTGTCATTCAATGCACAAAACAATATATCAATGACAATGGTACAACTTGAAACGTTCGCGGGGATTTTTTTATTTATGTTTTCTTTGATACTTGTTGGATATATAAGCAAAAAGAAAATCTGGTTGGCTTTAGCAATCTTACATATAGCAATTTATCTTTTTCTGTATGTGACGGCAGGAGAAGTTTTATATGGGATATTCTGGATCGGATATCAAGAACAATATTATATATTGACACAGATTTTTGGATATATTATCCTAGGAATATATGTAAAAAATCAGTACAGAAATGGGGTACGATAGGTGGAAGAATATGAAGTGCCAGAAGCGCTCTGCTCCAAACTGCGATTAACAGTGATCAGTTGTCTTGTATCACAGAATATGTTTTTTTCAGAACTAAAAGAGAAAACGAAAGCAACCGATGGAAATCTAAGTATTCAATTGAAGAAATTAAAAGAATGGGGCTATATAAAAGCACAGAAGATGTTAAAGGATAATAAGGCGGTAACACAATATCAGCTGACAAAGCAGGGGTTGGATGAATTTGAAGAGTATGTAAGGTTTTTGGAAAAAGTATTGACGAATAGAGAATAAAAAAAGAATCTCAAAAGAGATTCTTTTTTTAATGCCGATGGTGGGACTCGAACCCACACGTCCATAAGAACAACAGATTTTGAGTCTGTCTCGTCTGCCAGTTCCGACACATCGGCTGATTCAATTGTTCGACCTAAGATATATTATCACTTTTGAATCATAATGTCAATAATTTTTATAAAAATTATAAAAATTAAATTTTTAATCTAATTTTAAAAAGGCAAAAGGATCGGAGGGATCACTTTGGATAAAATGTAATAAGAGATAATAAGCTTTTACAGAAAGATTTTCTTCTCTTAAAATACGTTTTGCTTCATTTTTATCAACTAATTCTACCGATAAATCTTCATTAGGCTCTAAATGATCAAGATTCGGCATTCCAGTAGAAATTCCATAAACCGTGCAATTGGTCTCATCTGTCATTCCAGCAGAAGAGAAATGAGGACGACTTAAGAAATCATCAAATTCAGCGGGCGTAAACGTAAGACCTGTTTCTTCTTTCATTTCACGGATTGCAGTTTCTTTGATAGATTCTCCGGGATCGATCAATCCGGCAGGCAATTCATATGTATAATCATTTAAAGGATAACGAAATTGTCTTACCATGATCAGATGATCGGCTTTTTCTCCAAACAGACTATAAATGACAACGCCATCAGGAATGACTTCTTTCGTGGCAGCCATCATTATATTTTCATTCTTGCGACTGGCAACATAATATGGATGTGTATCTCCAAATTTATTTTCAGCTTCTAATTCATAAAGATTCAGAAATTTTACATTTGTTAGTGGTGTGATTTTATTTATCTTACTCATAGATATTACCTCCCTGTATATTTTTATTGTAAAGCATCACAACAAGATTGACAATAGACATAAAAACAAGTATTATATACTAAAACGATATGAAATAAGGGGATTACAAGAAAGGAGTTATGATGAGAAAGAAAATTATGGCTACAATACTTGGTACAGCGATGCTTTTAACAGCAGTTTCTTTTACAGGTTGTGGAAGATCAGTCAAGGATTCTACAAGTGCGAAGACGGAGAAAACCACAAAAGAAACAAAAAGAGATGAGAAGATCGAAATAAAAATACTTTCAAAATATGATCAGATAAAAAAACTACTTTCAAAATATCCGAAAGAAATGACGGCAGAAGAAACATCATATCAGGGAATTGTGGTAATTGAATATGATTCATTTGGCAAAGGAAGCAAAAAGCTTTGGAATCAGTTTTTAAAGAATGTAAAAGATCATAAAGATTGTGCGATCGTAATTTGTCAGTATACCGTAGAGGGAGATCCGATTCTTCAGTATGTTTCTAATGTAAATGGGAAGTTTTACTATGTAGAGGATTCTACGAGAGATGCTTATGGCAGTGAAAAATACGTACAGTATACTTATGACTACTACAAGATTTATAAACAGGATGGCCATTACACAGCAATTCTGACAATGGATAACAAACTGACATTTGATGAGGCACAGGATGTCAGAAGCTTAAAGACAGCGATACAGTTACTGGATGTTAAACAATAATTAAGAAAATGGAGCAGAGAATATGAAAATTTCAACAAAGGGAAGATATGCAGTCCGTTTAATGTATGATCTTGCAATGCATCATACAGGCGATTGGATCGCATTAAAAGACATATCAAGAAGACAGGAGATATCTGTAAAATATTTGGAACAGATCGTAAGACAGTTAAGTATCAGGGGATATTTAAAGAGTTTGCGAGGACCTAAAGGAGGTTATCAGCTTTCCAGAGACCCAAAAGATTATACGATCTATGAAATCTTAAAGATAACAGAGGGAAGCTTACAGCCAGTAGCGTGTTTGGATGATAAGGTGAATCAGTGTGAACGCTACCATGAATGTCCAACGATAGAGATCTGGGAAGGATTAGGACAGGTAATTGAAGAATATTTAAGTGGAATTACATTAGAAGATGTCGTAAATAAAGCAAGAATCAAAGGTGGAAACGATTATGTGATCTAAGGATCACATGGTCGTTTTTCTTTTATTAAAAATATGATGAGAGTGTCAAAAGGAATGCGAAGGATAAAAGAGTTTGACATTGTTTTAAAATCTGATATACTAATAACATATTAAAAAGATAGGAATTATATGAAAATAAAATCAAAGGAGTAAAAATAATGTCAAATATATATAAAAATGTTATAGAATTAATCGGAAAAACACCGCTTGTAGAAGTTGAAAATGTAGAAAAAAGATTTAAACTACAGGCAAGATTATTAGTAAAACTAGATGGATATAATCCAGCAGGAAGTGCAAAAGATCGTATCGCATATCAGATGATCATTGATGCAGAAGAAGCAGGAAAATTAAAAGAAGGGTCTGTCATTATAGAACCAACATCAGGAAATACAGGGATCGGACTTGCAGCGATCGGTGCATCCAAAGGATATAGGGTAATCCTCACAATGCCTGAGACAATGAGTGTTGAACGAAGGAATCTATTAAAAGCTTATGGAGCGGAAATTGTATTAACAGATGGTTCACAAGGTATGAAAGGAGCAATCGTAAAAGCTAAAGAACTTGCTGAAGAAATCGAAGATGCATTCATCGCAGGACAGTTTGTTAATCCATCCAATCCAAAAGTTCACAGACTGACAACAGGACCAGAGATTTGGGAAGACACGGACGGAGAAATAGACATTTTTATTGCAGGTGTTGGAACAGGAGGAACTGTCACAGGGGTTGGAGAATATTTAAAATCCAAGAAAGAAGATGTGAAAGTGATCGCTGTTGAACCAGCAACATCTCCAATGCTTTCAAAAGGTCAGGCAGGACCACATAAGATTCAAGGAATCGGAGCCGGATTTGTGCCTGAAGTGTTAAATACAGAAATTTATGATGAGATCATTCGGGTGGAGAATGAGGATGCCTTTGATTATGGAAAGGTGATCGCAATAGAAGAAGGAATCTTAGTTGGAATTTCATCAGGCGCTGCATTATATGCGGCGATTCAAGTGGCAAAACGTAAGGAAAATAAAGGAAAGACAATTGTAGCATTTTTACCGGATAATGGAGATCGATATTTGTCAACACCATTGTTTTCATAAATGTAAGTTAAATGTTATTAGTTTTCAATTTCTGTAGTTTTGTGTTACAATGTCTCAGAGCACATTTATAGAAAAGGAGAACGATCTGGCGTGAAACAGAAATTATTATTGATTGATGGAAACAGCATTTTAAACCGTGCATTTTATGGATTGCCTGACATGACCAATAGTCAAGGACTCCATACGAATGCGATACTTGGTTTCTTGAATATTATGTTTAAATTTTTAGAGGAAGAAAATCCGACACATCTGGCAGTTGCATTTGATTTAAAAGCGCCAACATTCCGCCATAAAATGTTTGCGGATTATAAAGGAACGAGAAAAGGAATGCCAGATGAATTACGAGAACAGGTTCCAGTGATTCGTGAAGTATTAAAAGCGATGAACATTCCTTTGATGATGAAAGAAGGTTATGAAGCAGATGACCTTCTTGGGACAATGTCTGTGCTTGGAGAAGAAGCAGGATTTGAAGTGAAGATCATCTCAGGAGATAGAGATCTTTTACAGCTTGCGACAAAGAAAGTGCAGATTCGTATTCCGAAGACAAATAGGGCTGGAACGGTTGTTGAAGATTATTATGAAGATGATGTGTTAGAAAAATATCAGGTAACGCCAAAGGAATTTATTGACGTGAAAGCTTTGATGGGTGATGCATCGGATAATATTCCTGGAATTCCTGGAATAGGGGAGAAGACAGCGACAAAACTGATCAAAGAATTTCAATCAATTGAAAATGCATATGCACATATTGATGAAGTAAAACCCAATCGTGCAAAAAACAATCTGCAGGAATACTATGATCAGGGTGTTATGAGTAAAGAACTTGCAACGATCAAGTTAGATAGTCCGATTGATATTTCGTTTGATGATGCGAAGCTTGGTGATCTGTATACAAAAGAAGCGTATCATATGTTGAAAGAATTGGAATTTAAAGCAATCCTCAAACGTTTTGATGGAGAAGAACAAGAGGATCTCGAAGTTAAGATCAAAGAGATCATCGATCTTGCAGAGGCGGAAGATATTTTTGCAAAAGCAGTGAAGAAGAAAGAAGCAGGAATCTCCATTTATAAAGAAAATGATGCAATGTGGGTTGCATTAAATACAGAAGGAGAAGAAGTATATTTATTTAGTTGTGAAGGTTTTGGATTTATAACACAAGATTTTCTATATGAGAAAATTGATGATCTATATGACAATATAGGATATGTGGCAATGATGGAAGTGAAAGAACATTTGTCTCATTTAACGATCCATGAGACGACAAAGAGTATTTTTGATGTTTCACTGGCTGCTTATCTTGTGAATCCATTAAAAAGCACTTATGAATATGATGATATTGCAAGAGATTATAAATCTATGATGCTTCCATCCAGAAAAGAATTGATCGATAAGAAACATCCAATGGTTACAGATGGGGTTTTAAGTGATGCAGGAAAGAAGATCATGGGTTATGAAGCCTATATTTCAAGAGAAGCGATCCAACCATTAAGTGATAAATTAACGGAACTTGAGATGATGGACCTTTATCGAGAGATTGAGATTCCAACAATGTTTGCACTTCATGATATGGAAGTACGAGGAATTCACGTAGATTCGAAAGCATTGAAAGAATATGGAGATCAGCTGGTTGGAAGGATTGAAGAATTACAGGAGTCTATCTACAAAGAAGCAGGGGAAGAGTTCAATATCAATTCTCCAAAACAGTTAGGTGTTGTTTTATTTGAACATATGAAATTAGAAGGTGCAAAAAAGACAAAGACTGGATATTCCACCAGTGTGGAAGTGTTAGAAAAGATCGAACATCTTTATCCGATTATTTCGATGATCTTAGAATACAGACAATTGACGAAATTAAAATCAACGTATGCAGATGGATTAGCAAATTTTATTCAGGATGATCAGAGAATTCATGGGAAATTCAATCAGACGATCACAGCGACAGGAAGAATCAGCAGTACGGAACCAAATCTTCAGAATATTCCAATCCGTATGGAACTTGGAAGAGCGATCCGTAAAGTATTTCTTCCAGAAGATGGATATGTATTCTTAGATGCGGATTATTCACAGATCGAACTTCGAGTTCTGGCACATTTGTCACAGGATGAGAAACTGATTCATGCATATGAGGAGAATCAGGACATTCACGCAAGAACAGCTTCTGAAGTATTTGGAATTCCGATGGATGAAGTGACGAGTACACAAAGAAGGGATGCAAAAGCTGTTAACTTTGGAATCATTTATGGATTAAGTGCGTTTGGTTTAAGTCAGGATCTTAAGATTTCAAGAAAACAGGCACAGGAATATATTGATCGTTATTTTGCAATGTATCCACGAGTTAAGGAATTCTTAGATGGAGAAGTGGAAAAAGGAAAAACAGACGGATATGTAAAGACAATGTTCAATCGAATCCGCCCAATCCCAGAATTAAAATCCAGCAATTTCATGCAGAGAAACTTTGGAGAACGTGTAGCAATGAATTCCCCGATTCAGGGAACAGCAGCAGATATCATTAAGATCGCAATGGTAAGAGTGAATATGAAATTAAAAGAAAAACAGATGAAATCCCGTCTTCTTTTACAAATTCACGATGAACTCCTGATTGAAACACATTTGGACGAATTTGAGGAAGTCAAAGAAATCTTACAGAATGAAATGATGAATGCAGTAAGCCTTCGTGTGCCATTAAATATTGATATTGAACAGGGAGCAAGCTGGTACGAAGCAAAATAAGGAGAAGATAAATGAAGATCATAGGAATCACCGGGGGAGTCGGCTCTGGAAAAAGTGAGATTTTAAATATACTAAAAAATGATTATCAGGCAAAAGTCATTCAATCTGATCATGTAGCACATGAGCTGATGGTACCAGGGGCAAAAAGTTATGATGCGATCGTTCAGGCGTTTGGAAATGAAATTTTAAATGAAGACCAGACGATCGATCGCCCGATACTTGGAGAGATTGTGTTTCATGATGAAACAAAACTTTCCTTATTAAACAGCATCACTCATAAAAATGTAGATAAAGAGATTTTATCAAGAATTGATCAGTTTGGAAAAGAAGAACCAGAAGGTTTGCTTGTCATAGAGTCAGCTTTGTTAGTTGGAGCAGGATATGAAAAGAAATTTGATCAGTTATGGTATATTTACACGAGAGAAGAAGTAAGATATGAACGCTTAAAAGCTTCCAGAGGATATTCTGATGAAAAGATCAAACAGATGATCGAAAAACAGCAAAAAGAAGAAGAGTTTAAATCTATGGCAAGCAATATCATTGATAATTCAGGTGATCTAGAAGATACAAAAGCACAGATCAAAAAGATTCTTGGTTGATATTTTGTACATTTAAGAATACAGTGCAATTCTTGAATCTTAAATAACCTTATGATATAATGTTTGCCAATAGGGTCAGCCCAGAAGAGAAGAAAGAGGTACAATCCGTGAAACTATCAAGTTTAGCAAGCAGCAGTGAAGGAAATTGCATATATGTTGGAACGAAGAAGACGAATGTATTAGTTGATTGTGGAGTCAGTGCAAAGCGTATTGAAAATTCCCTTTCAGAACTTGATCTTACTGTTCCAGAATTTGATGGAATTTTGATCACACATGAGCATACGGATCATATCAAGGGGCTTGGTGTTATCGCAAGACGATATGGACTTCCGATCTTTGCAACAGGAAAGACGATCGATGCGATTTTTGATTATAAGAACCTTGGGAAAGTTGATAAAAGCCTTTTTCATTCGATTGAAGCAGACAAACCATTTGAGATCGGAGATATGAAAGTCAATGCATCTCATATATGGCATGATGCTGCAGATCCTGTTTGTTACTCGTTTTATTCAGAAGAAGGGGCAAAGGCAAGCATTGCAACAGATCTTGGAGACTACGATGAATATTTGGTAGAGAAGATATATGATTCGGATATTTTATTTGTAGAAGCTAATCATGATGTGAATATGCTTCAGGTTGGACGCTATCCGTATTATTTAAAGAGACGGATCCTTGGAAGAGAGGGACATTTATCGAATGAAAGATGTGCTGAACTGATTGAGGAAGTTGCAACACAGAAGACAAAGAAAGTTTATCTTGGACATCTGAGTAAAGAGAATAATTACGAAAAACTGGCATACGAGACGGTAAAGATTTCTTTACATAATTTTACATTACCGATCGAAGTAGCCAGAAGAGACACGGTATCTACCGTAACCAGCGTATCATAAACATTTAGGAGGAATAACAAAAATGGAAAAAACAGTAATCACAGTTGTTGGAAAAGACGGTGTAGGAATCATCGCAAAGGTGTGTAACTATTTAGCTAGCAACAATGTTAACATCTTAGACATCTCCCAAACGATCACAGGCGGCTTCTTTAACATGATGATGGTCGTAGATCCAGCTGGTTCATCCAAAGATATCGCATTATTATCCAGTGAGTTAAAACAGATCGGTGAAGAAATCGGTGTTGTAATTCAGGCGCAGAACGAAAGAATCTTTGATATTATGCACAGAATTTAGTGGGGTGGCATCATGATTAATCTGAATGAAGTATTTGAAACGAATAAAATGATCCATGAGATGAATTTAGATGTTCGTACGATCACGATCGGTATCAGTTTATTAGATTGTGTTGGTACAACACTAGAAGAGGTCAAGGAGAATATTTATAATAAGATCACAACAGTTGCAAAAGATCTTGTGAAGACAGGAAAAGATATCGAGAATGAATTTGGTATTCCAATCGTTAACAAGCGAATTTCTATCACACCAATTTCTTTAGTGGGTGGAAATGTATGTAAGACACCAGATGATTTCGTAGAACTTGCGAAAGTATTAGATGCAGCAGCAAAGAAAGTTGGAGTCAACTTCTTAGGTGGATATTCTGCATTAGTAAGCAAAGGAATGACAAAAGCAGATGAATTATTGATCCGTTCTATTCCAAAAGCATTAGCAGAGACGGACTTTGTATGTTCTTCTGTTAATGTAGGTTCTACAAAGACAGGAATCAACATGGATGCAGTGAAATTGATCGGTGAGATCATCAAAGAAACAGCAGAATTTACAAAAGACAACCAGTGTCTTGGATGTGCGAAGTTCGTAGTATTTTGTAATGCACCAGATGATAACCCATTTATGGCAGGAGCTTTCCATGGAGTTACAGAAGCAGATGCGATCATCAATGTAGGTGTTAGTGGACCAGGTGTTGTAAAACGTGCGATTGAGAATGTTAGAGGAGAGAACTTTGAAGTTCTTTGCGAGACGATCAAGAAAACAGCGTTTAAAGTAACTCGTGTCGGACAGTTAGTAGCGAAAGAAGCATCTAAGAGACTTGGAATTCCATTTGGGATCATTGATCTTTCTCTTGCACCAACACCAGCAGCAGGAGACAGTGTTGGAGAAATCTTAGAAGAGATTGGATTAGAGTATGCAGGAGCACCAGGAACAACAGCAGCCTTAGCGATGTTAAATGACCAAGTGAAGAAGGGTGGAGTTATGGCTTCCTCTTATGTTGGTGGATTAAGTGGAGCATTTATTCCAGTCAGCGAAGACCAGAGAATGATCGATGCAGTGAATGCTGGAGCTCTGACAATTGAGAAATTAGAAGCAATGACATGTGTATGTTCTGTAGGACTTGATATGATCGCAATTCCTGGAAAAACAAAAGCAACAACGATTGCAGGACTGATCGCAGATGAGATGGCACTTGGTATGATTAATCAGAAGACAACTGCTGTCCGTGTGATCCCAGCAATCGGAAAAGATGTTGGAGATCAGGTAGAGTTTGGTGGATTACTTGGATATGCACCAATTATGCCAGTGAATGAATTTTCATGTGATGCATTTGTGAATCGTGGAGGAAGAATTCCAGCACCGATCCATAGCTTTAAAAACTAGAAATCAAGATATTTTTGAGGTGACAATTTTGGGGTATTAGATCAGCATGCAGACATTATATCATCAGAATCAGATATGGTGGACATGCATACAGGAAGAGAACGAATGTCCGGATCATCTGTTAAGAGAACTTGGGAGCGGCTGCATAAGATTATAGAGGAATTCCCATAAGTTCAAAGGAACGGCATAGGCCGTGGACTATATTATATAAACACAAATTAAGAAAAGAATTTAAAAGGAGATATATAAAATGAGTCAAAACGTATATGATGTGCTGCAAGAAAGAGGATTTATCGCACAGACAACACACGAGGAATTAAGAGAACTGTTAGGAAAAGAAAAAGTAACATTTTATATCGGATTTGATGCAACAGCAGACAGTTTAACAGCAGGACATTTTTTAACGATCATGGCAATGATGCATATGCAGAAAGCAGGACATCGTCCAATTGCTCTTTTAGGTGGTGGGACAACTATGATCGGAGATCCATCTGGAAAATCTGATATGAGAAATATGTTAACAAAGGAAACGATCGATCATAATGCGAAACGTTTCAAAGAGCAGTTATCAAGATTTATCACATTTGATGACGACAAAGCAATCTTAGCAAATAACGCAGATTGGTTATTGAATTTAAATTACGTTGAATTCTTACGTGAAGTTGGAGTTCATTTCTCAGTCAACAAGATGTTAACAGCAGAATGTTACAAACAGAGAATGGAACGTGGACTTACATTCTTCGAGTTTAACTATATGTTAATGCAGGGATATGATTTCCTTGAGTTGAATAGAAGATATGGATGTAAATTAGAGATGGGTGGAAACGACCAGTGGTCTAATATCCTTGCAGGAGCTGACCTGATCCGAAGAAAAGAAAAGAAAGATGCTTACGGATTAACATTAACACTTCTTACAAGAAGCGATGGAGTGAAGATGGGTAAAACAATGGCAGGTGCTGTATGGCTTGATCCAGAGAAGACATCTCCATACGATTTTTACCAGTACTGGAGAAACATTGAAGATGTGAAAGTAGAAGAATGCTTATCACTTCTTACATTCCTTCCAATGGATGAAGTTCGAAGGCTGGGAGCCTTAGAAGGAGCCGAGATCAACAAGGCAAAAGAAGTGCTTGCTTATGAGGTTACAAAGATCGTTCATGGAGAAGAAGAAGCAAAGAAAGCACAGACAGCTGCAAAAGCGATGTTTGTAAGTGGTGGAGCAAATGAAGATGCTCCTACGTTTGAATATGAAGCTGAGAAATTAGAAGAAGGAATCGATATTCTTACAATGTTAGTAGATTCTAAACTTTGTACAACACGTTCTGATGCAAGAAGAATGGTACAGCAAGGTGGAGTTTCTGTAAATGGTGAGAAAGTAGATGCAATTGATGCAACATTTGGTAAGGCGGACTTTGACGATAAAGATCGTATCTTATTAAAGAAAGGTAAGAAGAAATTCTGCCAGATCAAAGAAAAATAATTAAAAAATGAACAAGCAGGAATCCCGGAGAGTTGATACTCCGGGGTTCTTTTCGATATTCAAAAGGAAAATAAAAAGAAATATTAGAAAGAGAATCAGAAAAAGAAAAGAGGAAGAGAACTTTGAAAACAAAATGCACAAGAGGAATCATATATTTTATCGGCTTGATCGTGCTTGCACTTGGAATTGTATTAAATACAAAGACATTATTAGGAGTATCACCGATCATATCTATTCCATATAATATCTGTCATATCTGGCATTTAAACCTAGGAGCAATAACCTTTGTATTTTACTGTTTTTGTGTGCTGATAGAGGCAATCTTAAAAGGAAAAGAATTTAAATTATATGAATTATTACAGATTCCAATGAGTCTTGTGACAAGTGTATTTATCAATATTTTTGACCAGTATTTAAATATTGTACCAGATACATTGGGACATAAACTTCTGGTATTATTTTTTGCGATCGTTGTTACGGGAATCGGTGCAGCAACGATGGTTAATATGAAACTTGTACCAAACCCTGCAGATGCACTTGCAGCGACGATCGGAGATAAACTTGGCAAAGGCATGGGAATTGGTAAAAATGTTTTTGATGTTACTTGTTTTTGCACGTCAGGAATCATCGGGCTTGTATTTACAAGACATATCATAGGAATTGGAATTGGAACTGTACTGGCAGTTATTTTTACAGGAAGAGTCATTGCAGTTTATAATTATTTCCTGAAACATCCAATGCAGAATCTTGCAGGAATCGCTGCAGAATTATAAGCCAGAGATAATGAAAGCCCTTTATGTTACAAAAAATATGTAGAAAATTGTCGAAATTTATGATGTCTGGATTGTTTGGAGCGTGCCTGTTTATGTATGGAATGCCGATCAGACGAAAAGGCTTATATGGTTTTGTAATCTTTCTGATCGTTTGTATGGCAGGTGTTTTTTGGCTTACGGATGGTAAATTAGAAGCTGTAAAGCAGGCAAGAAAGGATATGGTGCATGGCATTCATGAATTAAGATATAGAAAAGATCAGATTCCAGAAGAATTCAGATGAAATGATGCGTGTAATATCAGAACAGAAAAAATCATTATATTTAAAAGCATACGTAGGTTCCGTATATAAAGATGGAGTCTGGAGGAAAATGCCAGAGGGACAAGATCCATTGCAATGGTTTTTGACAACTTCCCGTACAGGAAATCAGATGTTATATGCATCAGCAGCAGTGGAAGCTTTCCGTGCACATGGAATTCCAGCAAGATACGTGGAAGGATACTATCTTGGAGCATCCAAAATCCAAGACAGCAAAAATGGAGAGGTATCTATTACAGGGGAGAATGCTCATGCATGGGTGGAAGTTTATTTTGACGGAGTTGGATGGAAGGCAGTGGACGTAACTCCGGGATATTACTATAATGTGGCAACACTTCAGAAGATGGTAAACACACCAGAACAGATTAAGAAGAATGCAGCAATGATTTTGTTAGGTGTGGTAACAGTGCTCGTAATTGCAGGCTTTATTTTGTTCATGATCTTAGAAATCCGTTTATGGCTCTTAGAACAGACTCTTAAGAAACAATATGAACAGGCAGATATGGATTAGAAGATCAGAATCTTACAGATGCAGATTTTTGGATTGTTAGGAATCTTTGGAATTGAAACAAAATTTGGATGGAAAACAAAAGAAAAGTTAAAACTGAGGTATCAATTTCAAAAATATTGTATGTAATCTAAGCTAAATTTTGGAATAGTCCAATGCCAAACAAAAAGAACGACGAACTCGTGCAGCCAGTTCATTTTGCTCTAAAATATCTTCTATCAAGAATGCAACGCCATCCTGATCATTAGAAGGAGCAATAACAGAACATACATTTTTTACAGCAGCAGAAGCATTTGCCATAGCAGCAGTGATTCCAAGATTAAGAGATAGCATAGAAAGATCATTTCCACTATCACCAACCGCAAGGATTTGTGAAGGAGTGATCTTTTTTGTTTGGGCATAACGAAGTAGAGCTGTTCCTTTCTGTGCATTTACATGCGTGATCTCCAGATCATTTTTGGAAGTTGATACCGCATGTAACTGATCAATCCCATGAATATCATCTTTTAAAGCATTGATCTTATCTTGATCAAAAAATGTAGTAGAGATTTTATAAATTGGTGTTTCACAGCCAAGCAGACTTTCTTTTCCTTCAAAAAAGCGAACTTTAGAAACCATCATTGCAAAGTCGTGCCAAGTACGGAAATATACTTTACCTTCTTGTTCAACGGCAGGAAACACTTCATTTTTATAATAAGATAATAACGTATTTTTATCAGTGATTGAGGTTTTTCCATATTCCGTTGCAATGTCGGCAAAAGCACCATGCCGTTCAAAAACAGTTAAGATCTGTTTTGCAATACTTTTCGGAAGCGAAGCAATATGAAATCCATTGCCGTGCACATCATAAGTGCAAGCTCCACTGTGGCAGATCATATCGCAGGAAAGAGATGCTGCATCAAGTTCTCTTTTTGCAGCGCGATAATCTCTTCCAGTATTTACAATAAAATGAATTCCATGTTTCTGCAATTTTTTCACCGCATTGATCGTTCGGTCAGATATATATCCTTTGTCATTTAATAAAGTTCCATCCATATCGGATGCAAATAATCGTATCATATTAAGTACTCCTTTCGTGTGTATAAGATGATAGTAACAGGGAAATACAAAATTTAAATGATATCTATGTTAAATTTTTGCAATGAAAACTATTTAGAAAAAAATCTAAATACTAATTGACTTTCAAGATACATCATGCTATAAAGTAATTAGAAATATTTCTAAATAGCTACAGAAAGGATGAGAATTATGGGATTTGCAGAGACATTTAAAGCTTTATCAGACCCAATACGAAGAGAGATTCTTATGATGTTGAGGGATGGTAGTATGTCCGCTGGAGAGATTGGTTCTTGCTTTGATATGACAGGTGCAACCATTTCTTATCATTTGAAGATTCTTAAAAAAGCAGAGCTGATCTTCGAGAAGAAAGAGAAAAATTATATTTACTACACGTTAAATACATCAGTTGTTGAGGAAGTTATGTTATGGTTGTCAGAATTGAAGGGAGGAAATCATGATGTTAAAGAAGAATAAGAAGTTTTTTATTGCAAGTTGTATTGTAATTTTATTACCAATGTTTGCTGGATTCTTATTATGGGATCAGTTGCCAGCACAGGTGGCAACACATTTTGGAAGAAACGGCGAGGCCGATCGATACAGCAGCAAATTATTTGCAGTAGCAGGAATTTATCTGTTTTTGCTGGCAGTGCATATTTTATGTAGTGTTATCACAGAATTTGATCCTAAGAAAAGGAATGTTGGGTCTAAGATTTATCATCTGATCCTATGTATCTGTCCGGTTGTATCACTTTGGTGTGGGGTAATGATCTATGGAAATGCATTAGGATATAAAGACGTGATCAATTTAAATCTGTGGACGAATGTTTTACTAGGAATAGTTCTGATCGTTGTTGGAAACTATCTTCCAAAGTGCAGACAGAACTATATGATCGGAATCAAACTTCCATGGACATTGGATAATGAAGAAAACTGGGATTATACGCATCGAATGGCGGGGAAATGGTGGATCATCGGTGGAGTTTTGACGATTCTGCTTGGATTTCAGAAATTTGTCGATCCGATTGCGGCAGCAGTTGTAATTATACTGATTGTTGTACTGATACCGACGGTTGCTTCTTATATTTATTATAAGAAACATTAATGAGTGTTTTCGTGCAATGTATTGATAATTTCGTGCAATTAACATATAATAATAGTGAAAGGAGTGATATCATGGCTAAATCAACAACAAGTAATATTAGTATTCGAATGGATAGTAATTTAAAAGCAGCAGCAGAAGCTTTGTATGAAGAACTTGGTATGAATCTAAGTACAGCATTTAATATTTTTGTTCGTCAATCTCTGAGAGAAAGAGGAATTCCTTTTAAGATTACAGAGGGAACTCCAAGCAAAGAAACTGTTTCAGCAATGCTTGAAGCAGAAAGGATTGCAAAAGATTCATCTGTTAAAGGATATCATGACGTAGATGAATTTTTTGCAGATTTAGATAATGACTAAATATGAAATAAAAAATACTACACAATTTAAAAAGGATTATAAATTAGCGAAAAAGAGAGGATTAAATATTAAGCTTCTAAAAGAGATTGTATCCAAATTAGCAAATGGCGAACAACTAGAATCTAAATATAAAGATCATATGTTATCAGGAAATTGGAGTGGACATAGAGAGTGTCATATACAACCAGATTGGCTTCTTATTTATTATGTAGAAGATAATGAACTAGTTCTTACACTTTCTAGAACAGGGACACATAGTGATTTGTTTAATTTATAAAACAGAAGGCGATAATAATTGACAGTTCAGTTAATCAGAAAGTTATGAATCTGTTAGTGTAGATATGGATGATAATGCGGCAACGATGGCATTATATCAATTAAGTGATTATCTAAACAGATATTATGGTTTTGCCTTTTGTGGAAAGAAAGTACTGATCGGAAAATAAGTAAATGCAAGGTGAAGGACATTGGAAAACAAAACAAGAAAACGTAAAAAAGCAACAATGGCAGATGTAGCGGTAGCTGTCGGAGTATCTAAGACAACCATCTCAAGATATCTTCACGGAGATTATGAATTTATGTCAGAGGAGACAAGAAAAAAGATACAAGATGTTGTGGAAGAATTAAATTATAGACCAAATCGAGCCGCACAAAGTTTAAAATCAGACAGATCAAATTGTATAGGATTTACGATTGCAGATATTGGCAATCCTTTTTCCTCCTTACTGATCAAGGGTGTACAATCAGAATGTAGAAAAAGAGGCTGCCAGTTATTGATTGCAGATGCAGATAACAACAAAGATCAGGAAAATAAAAATATTGAGTCATTTTTTAATGAACAGACAGATGGAGTGATCATAAATTCTGTTGGGAATAATGCAGATTTTATTAAGAACACATGTCAGATGGAAGAAAGTAAGCCAGTCGTCTTATTAGACCGGACATATAAAGATGCAATCTGTGATAGTGTGGTAAATGATAATGAAGCAGTGACAAAGAAGATGTTAGGAGAATTACAAGATCAAGGATGGCAATATATTGTTTTTGTAAGTGAATCAACAGATGGGATCAGCACCAGACAATTAAGAGAAGAAACAGTCAGAACGTATATTTCGCAGAGTGATACGATCAATGGCGAGATTCTGATCTTAGAAGACGAAGAAAAATTAGATATTATGGCGAAATTAGCAGAGATCATTAGTCATCATGAGAAAACTTGTTTTTTTGCAAATAATGATGAAGTTTTAAGAAGAATCATTTCACATCTTTATCATATGGAGCAGGAAGTGGGCAAAGATGTTGGAATCTGTGCATTTGCAGATGAAAAATGGGCGAAATACAGTGGCCCTGGAATCACATGTATAGAACAACATCCATTTTCCATGGGAGAAGCAGCGGCAAGATTATTGTTCGATAAGATTGAACATAAAGAGAAAAAAGAAGTTGTTTATGAGGAAATCAAAGCAGACATCTGTCGATATGAGTCAACAAAATTAAAATAAATCAAAATATTAAAAAGAAGAAGGAAATTTTTTTTGTTTCCTTCTTCTTTTTTTATGTCTTAAGAAATATTGTGAAAACTGCATAAAAATATAAGATATTTAAAAGGATAACACACATAATTTTTGTCTAAAACGCCAAAGTTGTAAAAGATGTATTGACAAAAATACATCATGTGAGTATCATAAAAGCATCTTAGTTAACCGATAAACTAAACCGATAAACGAGAACGATAAACTAAATCAGAAACAAAAAATTCAGGAGGGTAAATATGAACGGTGAAACAAAGAAGAAGAGTGTAGGAAGCGTATTATACGATGATGTAATGGGAGGTCTTAGACCTATGATCCCATTTGTAGCAGGTGGAGGAATCTTAATGGCGATTTCTTTTATGTTTGGAATGCGGATCGGAGATAACTCTGTGAACCAGTTTGCCAAGATTCTTTATGAGATTGGACATAACAATGCAATGTTATTGATGATTCCAATTTTTGCAGGATTTATTGCACATACGATCGCAGGTCAGGATGCTTTGGCGCCAGGAATGATCGGTGGTATGATCGCAAAGACAACGGGAAGTGGATTTTTAGGAGGAATCGTTGCAGGATTTTTAGCAGGATATCTTGTAAAACTGTTAAACAAATTGCTGAGTAATTTTCCAGAAGATTTTCAGAGTATTAAAAAACTTTTGATCATCCCTGTGATCAGTACATTTGTAGTAGGAATTGTAATGTTATGTGTCGTATCCGTTCCAATGGCATGGTTAAATCAGGGATTGACAGGATTTATTGACGGACTTGGAACACAGAATCTTGTTTTAACAGGAATGGTCATTGGTGGAATGATGGCAGTGGATCTTGGAGGACCGATCAATAAAGTTGCATATACATTTGCAGTTGCTGCAATCAGCAATGGAAATTATTATCCAATGGCAGCAGCAATGGTTGGAGGTGTTGTCCCACCACTTGGTGTAGCACTTGCAACAACATTATTTAAAAAGAAATTCACAAAAGATCAGCAGATTCAGGGGAAAACATACTATCTGTTAGGTGCAAGTTTTATCACAGAAAGCTGTATGCCAGTCGCGTTAACAGATCCAGTTCGCATGATCCCGGCAGGAATCATTGGTTCTGCAGTTGCAGGAGGACTTGCAATGTTATTCCAGATTTCCCTTCCAGCACCACATGGAGGAATCTTCGTAACACCAGTGGTAGAAGGAGCGATCAGTCAAAAATTATTATATTTAGCAGCAATTACAATTGGAATGTTGGTATCCGCACTGATCATTGGATTTACAAGAAAACCATTAAAAGAACAGGAGGCATAAGATGAGACAGGAATTAGGAATCAATCTTTTAGTTTATAAAGAAAAATTAGATCAGGGTACAGCACAAAGTACGTTATTAAAAGCAATCAAAGATCAAGGAATTTCACTTGCAGAAGTAAGAAGAGAATATATAAAAGAAGCTTCAGAATTTCAAGCAATTGCAAAAGAGGCTTCACAAAATGATATGACATTATATTATTCCGTGCCAGAAAAGATTGTAGAAGACAAAGTTCCAAATAAAAATCTTACAACTTATCTGGAAGAAGCAAAAAAAATGAACATTCAAAATGTCAAATTTAATATTGGAAGTCTGAATGAAATTGATCAGGCAGGAGCAGAAGAATTAAAGGATATTTTATCAAAATATGAGATGACATATACGATCGAAAATGACCAGACCGACGAAAATGGGACATTTGCCTGTACAAAAGAGACTTTAGAACAGATTAGGAAATATGAGTTGCCGATCGGATATACGATGGATCTTGGAAACTGGTACTGGCAAAAAGAAGATCCAGAAAAATCATTTAAAGAATTAAAAGACCAGATAACTATTTTTCATTTAAAAAATATTGCATTTGAAAATGAAAAACCTGGAACTGTTATGTTAGAAGACGGTTTGATCCCATGGAAGAAGATGATAGAAGTATTGGGGGACAAAGTCAAAGTATTGATAGAATATCCAATGGATGAAGAAAAAATCGCAGATCAGATAGAAACAGTCAAAGAAGCAAAATAAAGGAGAAAGAATTATGTGTGAAGTATTAACAATCGGAGAACCAATGGTAATGTTTTTAGCGGATACAAAGCAGCCTCTAAGTCAGGTCGATCATTTTACAAAGATGATTGCAGGAGCAGAATTGAATGTGGCAATGGGATTATCAAGATTAGGTCACAGCGTTTCTTATATGACACAGGTAGGAGAAGACCCATTTGGAGAATATATCAAAGACTTCTTAAAGAAGGAACAGATCGATACAAGTTATATTAAGGAAACAAATGAAGCACCAACAGGATTTCAGATTAAGAATCAGGTAGATGCTGGAGATCCTGAAGTTATTTACTTTAGAAAAGGTTCCGCAGCATCAAAAGCTACGAAAGAACTGCTTCGAGATGTTGATTTTAGTGGAAGCAAGATTCTTCATGTAACAGGAATCTTTCCTGCATTAAGTGAAGAGACAAGAGAGATGACAAAAGAATTGATCCAAATGGCACACCAGAATGGCTTGATGGTAACATTTGATCCAAACCCACGTCCAGTTTTATGGGACAGTGAGGAACAGATGATCAAAGAGACAAATAAACTTGCATGTATGTGTGATATTGTCATGCCTGGATTCCGTGAAGGAAAGTTATTTACAGGACTTCAGGCAAAAGAAGAGATCGCAGATTTTTATTTAAATGAAGGTGTAAAGAAGGTAGTGATCAAACTTGGAACTTCTGGATCTTATTCCAAAGAACGATTAGATGATGGATCATTTGTGGAAAGTGAAGAAACATGTTTTAAAGTACCAGTGGTTGACACTGTAGGAGCTGGAGACGGCTTTGCAGCTGGAGTGATCTCTGCAACATTAGAAGGTCTGGATGATAAAAAAATCCTTGAGAGAGGAAATGCGATCGGAGCCATGCAGGTTATGAATTTAAGTGATAATGAAGGCCTTCCAACGATCAATGGATTAAATGAATTCTTAAAGACCTATCAAAAGAAGAACTAAGGGGAGATATGATCATGAAATTACAGACAGCGATTGATAGAGTGACTCTTTCAAAAGCAGAAGAAATGGTAAAAATATTTGCAGGAAAAACAGATATTATAGAGATTGGAACGTCTTTGATCAAAGATTATGGGCTTTTTGCATTAAAGCAATTAAATGAATACAAAAAAAATTCGCTGTTATTAGCAGACTTAAAAACATGCGATGAAGGTGCATATGAATTCAAACAAGGATACGAGCAAGGTTTTGATATCTTAACGGTTATGGGAAGTTCTTCCAGAGAAACATTGGAAAAATGTTATGAAGTCAGTCAGTCTTATGAAAAATACATGCTGATTGATCTGCTGGAATGTTCCACGGAAAAGATTCATGAGATTGCGGATTTTGAAAATGCGATCTACTGTCTTCATACATCGGTAGATAAGAGTGGAGATCACAATATAATAGAAGAAATCCAAAAATTTAAGCAGGAATTTCCACAGATTCAAAACATTTGTGTTGCAGGTGGAATTAAATTGGATGTATGCAAAGAACTCAAAAAAGAAAATATTCAATCTGTGATCGTAGGATCAGCGATCACAAAAGCAGAGAATATGGAAGAAGAATTAAGGAAATTTAAAGAGGTAATAAAATGAGATTGATAGAAGAGATCATGAATGAAATTTGTGAAGTTATGGATAAGTTTGATGAAGATACATTGGATCAGGCAATGACATTGTTAAGTAAAGATAAGAAGATTTTTGTTGATGGAGAAGGAAGAAGCGGATTTGTAGGAAGATGTTTTGCAATGAGATTAATGCATATCGGTTACCAGCCATATGTTATGGGAGAAACGATCACCCCTGCATTAAGAGAAAATGAAGTTTATCTTGCAATCTCTGGTTCAGGAACAACAAAAAATACATTAAGCAACGCTAAAGCTGCAAAGAAACTTGGATTAAAGATCATTGCAGTGACAAGCAAAGAAGAATCGGAACTTGGACAATTAGCAGATTGTATCATCAAGGTGCCAGGAAGGATCAAAGGAGATCAAAAGACAGATTCCATTCAGCTGCTGAGTTCCTTATTTGATCAATCTGTACATATCGTACTTGATGAGCTGTGTTTGATATTAAGCAGAAGAGATAATGTATCAGATGAAATGGCTGCGGGAAATCATGTAAATGTAGAGTGATAAAGAAGATCAGAAAAGGTGTCATAAGTAAATATGGCATCTTTTTCTTTTTACACAAAAAGAACTTTCAAATGAAAATAAATATAATTATGAACCAAAAACTATTGACATATAACCAAAAAAATGTTACCTTATAACTACAAACAAAACAATAATCAGTTACGAACGAAACATTCTGAAAGGAGATACCATGAACAATACAGAACATTTCGGTAAATTAACAGAACGTATGCAGGCATTTCGTGAGGAAGTGCTTGATGCAAAACCATATATTGACGCACAGAGAGCCGTACTGGCAACAGAAGCTTATAAAGAAAACCAGAATCAGCCAAGAGTGATGGTAAGAGCTTTAATGCTTCAGAAGATCTTAGAAGGAATGAGCATTTACATTGATGATAAATCCCTGATCGCAGGAAACCAGGCAACAAAGAATAAGAATGCGCCAATTTTCCCAGAATACACAATGGAATTCGTTATGAACGAATTGGACCTCTTTGAGAAACGTGACGGAGATGTCTTCTATATTACAGAAGAGACAAAAGAACAATTAAGAGAGATCGCACCATTCTGGGAGAACAATAACCTTCGTGCCAGAGGAGAAGCTTTACTTCCAGAAGAAGTCGATGTCTTTATGGAGACAGGTGTCTTTGGAATGGAAGGAAAGTTAAACGCTGGAGATGCCCATCTGGCAGTTAACTATCAGAGAATCCTTTCCGATGGATTAAAGGGATATGAAAAAAGAGTAAAAGAATTAAGAGCAGCATTAGATTTCACAGATCCAGAAAGCATTGATAAGAACGTATTTTATAAAGCAGTCTTAACAGTCATTGAAGCCGTTCGTGATTTTGCACAGCGTTACAGCAAACTTGCAAAAGAATTAGCAGACAAAGAAACTGATGCAAAACGTAAAGAAGAATTATTACAGATGAGCAAGATCTGTGCCAAGGTTCCATATGAACCAGCAAATTCCTTTAGGGAAGCTGTACAGTCTGTTTGGTTTATCCAGTTGATCCTTCAGATCGAATCTAACGGACATTCCTTAAGTTATGGACGTTTTGACCAGTATATGTATCCATATTATATGAAAGATATCAATGAAGGAAAGATCACAAAAGAAGATGCATTAGAATTATTAACATGTCTTTGGATCAAGACATTAACGATCAATAAAGTACGTTCCCAGTCACATACATTAAGTTCCGCAGGATCACCAATGTACCAAAACGTAACGATCGGTGGACAGACAACTGATAAGAAAGATGCTGTCAATGAATTAAGTTTTGTAGTATTACAATCTGTTGCACAGACAAGACTGACACAGCCAAACTTGACAGTCCGTTATCATGCTAACATCGACAAACATTTCTTTGATGAATGTATCGAAGTTATGAAACTCGGATTTGGTATGCCAGCATTAAATAACGATGAGATCATCATCCCATCTTTTATCAATTGGGGTGTCAAAGAAGAAGATGCATACAATTATAGTGCGATCGGATGTGTAGAGACAGCTGTTCCAGGTAAATGGGGATATCGTTGTACCGGTATGTCTTATATTAACTTCCCAAGAGTTCTGCTTTGTGCGATGAATGATGGAGTTGACTTAACAAGCGGTAAGAGATTTACCAAAGGATATGGTAAATTTACAGAGATGGAAACATATGAAGATCTCTTAGCAGCATGGGATAAGACCGTCAGAGAAATGACACGTTATAGTGTTATTGTGGAAAATGCAATTGATAAAGCATCTGAGCGAGATGTACCAGACGTTTTATGTTCTGCATTAACAGATGACTGTATTGGAAGAGGAAAAACGATCAAAGAAGGTGGAGCAGTCTATGACTTTATCTCTGGACTTCAGGTTGGTATTGCTAATATGGCAGACTCTCTTGCAGCGATCAAGAAACTTGTATACGAAGAGAAGAAGATCACAAAAGAACAGCTTTGGAATGCAATCTTAGACGATTTCCAGTCAGAAGAGAACAAGAAGATTCAGGAAATGCTCATTAATGACGTTCCAAAATACGGAAATGATGATGACTATGTCGATCAGTTAGTCGTAGAAGCATACGATTCTTACTTAGATGAGATCAAGAAATATCCAAATACACGTTATCACAGAGGACCAATTGGAGGTATCCGTTATGGTGGAACATCCTCTATCAGTGCGAACGTTGGACAGGGAATGGGAACTGTTGCAACTCCTGACGGAAGAAATGCATTTGAACCATTAGCGGAAGGAAGCAGTCCGGCACATAATGCAGATAAGAATGGTCCAACAGCGGTATTTAAGACTGTTGCCAAACTTCCAACAGAGAAGATCACAGGTGGAGTTTTATTAAACCAGAAGATGGCACCACAGATGTTATCAACAGAAGAAAATAAACAGAAATTAGAGATGTTGATCCGTACATTCTTCAACCGTTTACATGGATATCATGTCCAGTATAATATCGTATCCAGAGAAACTCTGATTGATGCACAGAAACATCCAGAGAAACATAAAGATCTGATCGTTCGTGTTGCAGGATATAGTGCATTCTTTAATGTATTATCTAAGAAGACACAGGATGATATTATCGGAAGAACAGAGCAGACATTATAATTTATAAAAATAGGAGAATGGCAGTTAGCTTTCATATGGTTAGCTGCCATTTTTTATGGTAAACTAGCAGAAATACAATTAGAAAAAGGAGTTACATTATGAGGAGAAAAGACAGAGAAATTACAGATTTTGATGAAATGGTCAAGATCATCAAAGAATGTGATGCATGCAGGATTGCATTAAATGATGAAGAGACAGGCTTCCCTTATATTGTTCCATTGAATTTTGGATTGGATGTAGAAGATGAACGAGTATACTTATATTTTCATGGGGCAATGAAAGGAAAGAAACTAGACTTGATCAAAAAAGATAATCGTGCGACATTTGAAATGGACTGTGAGCATAATTTCATCTTGTATGAGGAACGAATGAGTTGTACGATGGGATTTGCGAGTGTGATCGGGCATGGAACGATCGAGATTGTGCCAGATGAAGAAAAATATGAGGCATTAAAGATATTAATGAGACAATATCATTCAGAAGATTTTAAGTTTGATACAAGAATGATGTCTGTCACGACTGTTTTGAAAATGACAGTCACGGATATGATCGGAAAGCGAAGAAATAATATTCATTAAAGAAGTTAAAAAAGCCTTGGCAAGAAACTGCTCTGCCAAGGCTTTTTTGCGTATACAGGATTTTAAAAGATTAAAAGAAGCAGTCGATGCCTGCATCCAAAAAGATCTGCTGATAATCCGTAAGATTTTCCGGATGTAATGCCTTTACATTCTCATAAGCATAAGTCTTTCCAAGCAGATGATACTTATTTTCTCCAAACTGATGGAAAGGCAGCAGCTGAACTTTCTTCGCACCAACCTGATTTAATAAAGCAGAGATTCCTTTTGCATCATCCAAAGAATCATTGAAATCAGGAATTACAGGGATTCGAGGAAGAACTTCAATTCCTTGAGAGATTGCCCATGCTAAGTTCGCAATGATCTGTTCGTTATGGACATGGGTTCCTTCATAATGCTTATCACTGTCATAGTGCTTCACGTCAAACAAAAGCAAGTCAAACATCGGAGCCAATTCTCTAAAAATCTCTTCTTTGATATATCCAGTTGTCTCAATCGCAGTATGAATCTTATGCTCTTTTAATTTTGCAAGTAAAGCCTTTACAAAATCCGGTTGAACCATTCCTTCACCACCAGAGATTGTTACACCACCGCCAGACTCTTCATAGAAATCAATATCCTGAAGACAGACTTTGACAACTTCCTCTACATCTTTTGTTTCTCCTTCATAGCTTAAAGCCTTTGCAGGACAGTTTTTTACGCACTGAAGGCATCCAACACATTTTGATGGATCAACACTCACATAGCTGTCCTTACCCATAGCAATTCCTCCATTTGGACAGACATGAACGCAAGTGCCACAATGAGCACATTTTTCTTTATCATATAAAATCTGAATCTGGCTTAATTGTGATTCTGGGTTTGCACACCATTTACAACGCAGTGGACAGCCTTTCAGGAAAACGGTTGTACGGATTCCTGGGCCGTCGTGAATGCTGAATTTCTGTATATTAAAAACAATACCATTTGTTTGCATGGTTCTTAAATTCCCCTTTCATTTGATAGTAATATCATACCATAACAAATACTTAAAGTAAATAAAATACTTACAAAAGAAAGTAAAATAACTTTTTAACGTAAAAAATAGATTGACAAACGAAAGATTCAAAAGTATAATAGATTTTGTAAAAAACAAAAAAAGTTTCGTACGAAAGGAGAAAAGTAAGTGAAAACGAAAAAGGAAAGAGAGAGCGCATTAGCGATCGCACAGAGAATTGGATCTTCATTGTTCATTGTCATCGCAATTCTTCCTGTTGCAGGTGTTCTGTATGGAATCGGATGTTCATTTACCAATGAAACAACAATTGCAACTTATGGACTATCAGGAATTTTGCATCAAGGAACTATCCCGTATGCCGTTTTATCCCTGCTAAACAGTGCGGGGGCAGCATTGTTTGGAAATTTACCATTGCTGTTTGCGATGGCCGTTGGATTTGGAATGTCTAAAAAAGAAAAAGGGGTAGCGGCTTTATCAGCAGCAACTTTCTATCTGATCATGCATACAACGATCAATATGCTGTTAACTTTAGATGGAAGCATTGTGGATGGTGTTGTTGCGAAAACAGTAAAAGATGGAGCGATTGCTTCTGTACTTGGAATTCAGACATTACAAATGGGTGTTTTCGGAGGTATTATTGCAGGACTTATCACAGCATATCTGTGTAACAGATTTTATAAGATTGAACTTCCAACAGCCTTAGGATTCTTTGGTGGATCAAGATTTGTACCGATCATCAGTATTGTGGGTGCGATCATTACGGGATTTGTAATGTATCTTGTATGGCCAGTGATTCAGAATGGTATTTTTGCACTTGGATCTTTAGTTATGACATCTGGATATTTTGGAACATTCTTATTTGGATGTATCGAAAGAGCCTTGATTCCATTTGGCTTACATCATATTTTCTATCTTCCATTCTGGCAGACAGGTATGGGCGGTCAGGCAGTGATCGATGGAGTTACATATTTTGGAGCACAAAATATTTTCTTTGCAGAACTTGGATCAAATACAATACAGCATTTTTCAGTATCAGCAACAAGATTTTTAGCTGGTAAATATCCATTTATGATGGGTGGACTTCCAGGAGCAGCATTGGCAATGTATATGACAGCAAAACCTGAAAAAAGAAAGGTCGCAGGATCTTTACTATTTTCAGCAGCACTTACTTCTTTCCTGACAGGTATTACAGAGCCAATTGAATTTACATTCCTATTTTTGGCACCAGCATTATTTGTGATTCATGTTGGACTTGCAGGAGCAGCATTTGTAACTTGCCACGTATTAAATATCTGTATTGGAACAACATTTTCCGATGGATTGATTGACTTTGTGTTATATGGAGTATTACCAGGACAGTCAAGATCTAACTGGATGATGATGATACCAGTGATCATTGTTTATTTTTTCATCTATTTTGTAATCTTCCGTTTTGCAATTCTTAAATGGGATCTAAAAACACCGGGACGTGAAGATGATGATGAAGAAGCAAAATTATATTCAAAAGCAGATTATCAGAATGCAACAGGAGTTGGAATAGCAGGAGGAGCTGTGCCAGCAGACTTTGATACAAAATCAGCAACAATTCTTGAAGGTGTCGGAGGAGTCGATAATCTGACAAGCATTAACTGTTGTGCAACAAGATTACGTCTAAGTCTCGTAGATGTTAATAAGAAAAATGATGCGATTTTAAAAGCAACAGGAGCAACAGGAATTGTGGTTCAGGGAAATGGTATTCAGATCATTTATGGACCAGCAGTGACAAATATCAAAAATAATTTTGAAGAATTTGTAGCACTGGTAAAAGCAGGAAAGATTCCAAAAGAATTATTAGGAACTTTTGAAGAAGAAAAAGAGGAACGTGTAGAAAAAACAGTAAAAGATCAGAAATTTGCTTCACCGATCAATGGGGAAATTAAGATGATCAGTGAAGTAGAAGATGAGGGAATTGCTTCTTATGCATTAGGTGACGGAGTTGCAATTGAACCGGCAGATGGAAAAGTATATGCACCAGCAGATGCAACAGTCAGTGCACTATTTGACACAAAACATGCAATCTGTCTGACAACAAAAGAAGGAGCACAGATGATCCTTCACATTGGAATTGATACAGTAAAATTAAACGGAAAATATTTCGAGACACATGTAGAAAAAGATCAGGAAGTGAAAAAAGGCGATCTTCTGATCAGCTATGACCTGGAGGCAGTGAAAAAAGAAGGATATGCGTGTACGACACCGATGCTGATCGTAAATCAGGAAGATTATCAGGCAATCAGACCTTTAAAAACAGGAAATGTAAAAGTTGGAGAAGATATATTATCTGTAAATGCATAAAACAGGCACAAGGAGATTATTAGAAATGAATATATTGGCAATTGATATTGGTGGAACAGCAATTAAATATGCATATATGACACAAGATATGAAAATTTTGTCAAAAGGGAAAGTAAAAACCCCACAGGAAGGCAGAAATGAACTGATCGAGGCAATCGGACAGATTTATGACAAGATGCCAGAAGTTGATGGAATTGCAATTTCAATGCCTGGGATCTTGGATTCTGAAAACGGATATTGTGTCATGGGTGGAGCATTAAGATACAATGACGATTTTTATTTACAAGAACAATTATATAAAAGATGTCCGGTCGATATCTGGATGGAAAATGATGCGAAATGTGCTGCAATGGCAGAAGCAGCAACGGGAAGTCTAAAAGATGTAAAAGATGGATTTGTCTTAATCTTTGGAACAATGATCGGAGGCGGTTTTATCAAAGACCGTAAGTTATACAAAGGAAAGCATTTTTCAGCTGGTGAAGTGTCATATATCATTACATCAAAAAATCAAATGCCAACAAAAGAAACCGTATGGGGAAATTGCTGCGGAACACCAAGATTATGCAGAATGTATGCAGAGAAAACAAATCAGAAAGCAGAAGACGTAGATGGTCTTGTTGTATTTGAAGCAGTCAATAAAGGAGATATTCAGGCAGTCGAATGCCTGGATATCTACACAAAAGAAATCGCAGTTCAGATCTTTAATCTTCAGACGATTCTTGATGTAGAACGATTTGCAATCGGCGGAGGAATCAGTGCCCAGCCAGTGTTTATTGAATACATCCGAAAAAATTTAAAAGAAATGTATGCAGCATGTCCATATGATGTGCCAAGAGCAGAAGTTGTAACATGTAAATTCCAAAATGATGCGAATCTGATCGGTGCTTTACAGTGCTGGTTAGACCGCTACAAAAAAGGAGAATAAGTTATGGCACAGAAAGAAAAAACATTGGTGCAAGTACTGATCGATGGAATTTCGGCAATCTTTCTTCCGATTGTAAATCTGTTAAGTGCCGCAGGAATTTTAAAAGGCGTTTTAGCAATTCTTACAGCAACAGCTGTGTTATCAACGAAGAGTGAAACTTATATTGTTTTGAATGCAATGGGAGACAGCCTGTTTTATTTCCTGCCAGTTATGCTTGCATATACATCAGCAAACAAATTTGGAGTTAATCCGTTTACAGCAGTTGTAATTTCAGGAATCTTATTGTATCCAGATCTTACACAGCTGATGGAGAAAGGAAATACAGTTCATTTTCTGGGATTGGGATTAAGAGGTGTTACTTATCATTCAAGTGTGATTCCGATCATTATGGCAACCGGATTTTTATATCTTGTGGAAAAAGCATTGGAAAAAGTGATTCCAGAACTGATCAAAGGATTTATGATCCCATTGATTTCAATTATTGTTGTTGGGTTTGTGACACTTGCCGTCTTTGGGCCGATCGGAGCAGTGATCGGAGACGTCTTAGCAGCGGCATATGAAAATGTATATGGTCTATCTCCATTGATCGCAGGACTATTACTTGGAGCAGTGATTCAGCCGATGGTTATTTTTGGATTCCATTGGAGTTTTATCTTGATCGCTATGAATAATATTACAGTAAGCGGCCATGATACGATCCTTGCACTTATGGGACCAGCAGTGTTTGCACAGGCAGGGGCCGCATTTGCAGTGATGCTAAAGAGCAAAAATGGAGCATTTCGTTCCGTATGTGCTTCAGCAGTTTTATCTGCACTGTTTGGAATTACAGAACCTGCAATGTTTGGAGTGAATCTTCCAAGAAAAAAACCGATGATAGCAGTATGCATCGCAGGAGGGATCGGTGGAATGATCGCAGGGGCTTCAAAAGCAAGTGCATTGTCTTTTGCTTTTCCTAGCATTGCTACGATACCAGTATTCTTTGGAAAAGGTTTTTCACTATTTTTATTAAGCTGTCTGCTCGGATTTGTAATCGCATTTGTGGCTACAATGTTTTTAAAATTTGATGCAGATCTTAGCACGGAAGCACAAACAAAATAATCTTATAACATATGAAAAAATTAACAGAAAGAAGGAAAAAAGATTATGAGTAAAATTATTTGTTCACCAGGAAGTTATGTACAGGGGAACGGAGAAATAAGAAAGCTGGCAAAATATTGTCAGGAATTTGGAGCAAAAAAAGCATATTTAGTTGTCGATAAATTTATTTATGACACTTACAAAGATTAGATTGAAAGTAGCTTTGAAATTGAAAAGATGCCATATACAGCGGTAGTTTTCGGTGGAGAATGTTCTGATGTAGAGATCAAGAAACATCAGGATCATCTTGATAGTGCTAATGTGATTTTAGGAATCGGAGGCGGCAAGACTCTTGATACTACAAAAGCGGTTGCTTATCATACAGGAATTCCAATGATCATTGTGCCAACAGCAGCATCTTCTGATGCACCATGCAGCAGACTTTCTGTTGTGTATACAGAAGATCATGAATTTGATCACTATCTTCCATTAAATAAGAATCCAGACATGGTTATTATGGATACAGAGATCATTGCCAAAGCACCTGTAAGATTTTTAATGGCAGGAATTGGAGATGCACTTGCTACTTATTATGAAGCAGTTGCAAGTGTGCAGTCTGATGCAGTAACAATGGCAGGAGGTCATGCAACAAAAGCAGCGATCACTCTTGCTAAACTATGCAGAGATACATTATTAGAAGATGGTTTAAAAGCAAAAGCTGCTGCTGAAAGTGGTGTCAGCACAAAAGCACTGGAAAATATCGTAGAAGCAAACACATATCTTAGCGGAATTGGATTTGAAAGCAGTGGATTAGCGGCAGCTCACGCAATTCATAATGGACTAACAGTACTTAACGAAACACATGGTCTGTTACATGGAGAAAAAGTTACATTTGGATTGATCTGCCAGTTAGTATTGGAAAATACAGATCAAGAAGAATTAGAAAAGATCATTGCTTTTTGTGAGAAATGCGGTTTACCTACAACATTCGAAGAATTAGGAATTGCAGAAGTGAGTGATGAGAGATTATTAGAAGCAGCAGCTTTAAGTTGTGCAGAAGACGATACAATGGGAAATATGCCATTTGAGGTTAGTGCACAGGATGTTTTTGCAGCAATGAAAACTGCGGACAGATTTTCAAGAAATTTACGTTAAATATCAGGATACATCGTTATAAATTTATATAGGTCTTCCATATAAGTATTATTTATATTAGACATACAATTCGCCAGACAACCCAGAGAGTCAGATGAGATGATTCTCTGGGTTGTTTAGTTGTTTGAAAAAAATGGGTATGTTATAATACAAAAAGCAGTAGGAAGGAGTAAAAAAATGACAGACAGACAAACAAAAATTTTAGATATGGTCACTCGTGAAAAAAAGGTTGAAGTGAGTAAATTATCAGAAATATTAGAGGTTTCTAAGGTGACGATCCGTAAAGATTTAACAGCATTAGAAGAGATGGAGCTTATATCACGAGAACATGGATATGCAGTTGTCAGGAATATGGCAGACATTACAAATCGTCTGGCTGTTTGTTACGATGTGAAACAAAAAATAGCACAAGCAGCGAGTGAACTTGTTTCAGATGGTGAGACGATCATGGTAGAATCAGGATCAAGCTGTGCTTTGATGGTTGAAAAACTGGCTGAGACGAAAAAAGATATTACAGTCATTACAAATTCTGTTTATATTGCCCGGTTTATCAGGGAATCTGATGGAGGAGTCATGAAAGTAATCTTGCTTGGCGGGGAATATCAAAGAGAATCAGAAGTCATGGTTGGACCACTTGTGAAATCTTGTGCCGAGGCTTTTTATGTAGATAAATTATTTATGGGAACCGATGGATATATTCCAAATGTTGGATTTACATGTGGAGACATGTTGCGGGCAGAAGCAATGAAGAGTTTGCAAGGATCAGCCAATAAAGCGATTATTCTAACAGATTCCAGTAAGTTTTCAGAGAAAGGAGTTGTACTACAGTCAAAATTAAATGATATTTCTATGGTCATTACAGACAGCAATATTCCAGAAGAAGCAAAAGACGATTTAGAAGCAAAAGGAATTGAACTAAGACTTGTATAAATATATCTGAAATTTACGAAATGAAACCAGGAAAGTTTTAAATGAAACAAAAATAATAAATAAATGAAAATAAATATTGACATATTCGAAAAATATGGTAAGATAGAAGTATCAAAAAACGAAACACATATTAAGACTTAGGAGGAGTTTTTACCATGGAATTTATTTTAGATACAGTAGATCTTGAAGAGATTAAAGACGGTGTAGATCACATGCCAATCGTTGGAGTAACAAGCAACCCATCCATCGTTAAGAAGACATCACCAGAAGATTTCTTCGGACACATGAGAAAGGTTCGTGAGATTATCGGAAAAGAAAGAAGCCTTCACGTACAGGTTATCTCATTAGATGCTGAGACAATCGTTAAAGAAGCTCACAGAATCTTAGAAGAGATTGATGATCAGGTATATATTAAAGTTCCTGTATCCTATGAAGGATTAAAAGCGATCAAGATCTTAAAATCAGAGGGTGTTAACGTAACAGCAACAGCAGTTTATGATCTAATGCAGGCATATTTTGCATTAGCAGCAGGAGCTGACTATATCGCACCATATGTAAATCGTATCGGAAATCTCGGGGCAGACCCTATGGAACTGATCAGCAATCTTCAGGACCGTATCGAAGATGATGGATATGATTGTAAGATCGTTGCAGCATCATTTAAAGGCGTTGAACAGGTGAAGAACGCATTTAACTATGGAGCAGAAGCAATCACAGCACCATATGCAGTATTAAAACAGGTATTTGCAAATCCTAATATTGACAAAGCAGTGACAGACTTCAACAATGACTGGTATGCAGTTTATGGAGAAGGTAAAGGAATCTGTGACCTTTAATTAAAAAAATGCTATTACATGAATAGTGCAGAGGGATAAAGAGCCGCAAGACGGCTCTTTCCTAATATTATGAAGAAAGGGAAAGTTTCATGACAGACAGACAAACAAAGATTCTTGAAATCGTAAATCAAAAAAAGAAAGTAGAAGTGGCAACTTTGTCACAGATGCTGGAGGTATCACAGGTCACGATCAGAAAAGATCTTGATGCTTTGGAAGAACTGAATTTTCTGACAAGAGAACATGGATATGCGACAATGAAGAATATGTCAGACATCGGCAATCGTATGGCTTTTTGTTATGAGACGAAACAGAGGATTGCAGAAAAGGCAAGTGAGATCATATCTGATGGAGAAACGATCATGGTGGAATCTGGGTCAAGTTGTGCGTTGCTTGTAAAATACCTTTCAGAGACTAAGAAAGATATTACAGTTATCACGAATTCATCCTATATTGCCCGTTTTATCAGAGAAACAGAGGGTGGTGTTACAAAGGTTATCGTTCTTGGAGGAGAATATCAGAAGGAAGCAGAGGTTATGGTAGGACCATTGGTGAAGACCTGTGCGGAAGCTTTTTATGTAGATAAGCTATTTATGGGAACGGATGGGTATATCCCTGGCATCGGATTCACAAGCGGAGATATGTTAAGGGCCGAAGCTGCCAAGAGTATGGCGGATTCTGCAAGGAATTCTATCATTTTAACAGATTCCAGCAAGTTTTCAGAACATGGAGTTGTCATGCAGTGTAGACTCAAAGATATTAATATGGTATTTACGGACGATCAAGTGCCATTAGAAGCTAAAGATGCGATGGAACAAAATGGGATTATCGTAGAAACAGTACCTAGATAAGGAAGAAATGATAATAGAAACTGTCATATGAATGGAAGAAAAATTCGTATGGCAGTTTTAGTTTTCACAGTAAAAACACTGCTGTTAATATGTACAAAAATAAATACATAAGATATAATAAAGTTGTAATTTAATAATTAAAACAAAAGGAGGCAGTGGATGAGAACAAGAAAGATGATGTTGTATGCAGGCATGATCGCATCTCTGACAATGGGGATTTTTATAAGCGGAGCAGGTCAGCAGAAAGTGGAAGCGAAAACTAAAGTAACATACACGCTTAAGAAGGGAACATTGACGATCAAAGGAAAAGGTGCAATGCCTGCGAAGATGAAATTTCGAAGGAACAAGAAGATCAAGAAAGTTATCATTAAAAAAGGCGTGACATCTGTTTCATATGAAGCGTTTGCATTATGTAAGAATTTAAATTCTGTGACAATTCCATCAACAGTAAAAACGATAGGAATTCGAAGCTTTTATGGAACAAAGATTTCTAAAATAACGGTTCCATCAAAGACAAAGACGATCGGGCAGGGGGCATTTGGAAGTTGTAAAAGTTTAAAGACGATCGTTATGCCAGGAGATTTTAAATTAAAGCTTGAAGAGGATACTGATGATAAGTTATGGTATGTTGCAAGTGATCAGTCAGCAGTTGATACCATAACATTTAATACAAAATTAAAATTGGCAAATGTATCATATCTGTCAGCAAATAATCTGGTAGTTGCAAAGAATGATCCATCATATCAGAGTATCGAGGGTGTAATCTATACAAAAGATGGAAAAGGAATTGTAAGAGTACCTCAAAAGAGAACAGAGCTTAAGATCAAAGAAGGATGTACAGAGTTTAATATGCAATCTGTATTATATAATTCCACAGATTCTGAAGGAGATGAGTTCAACAATTGTTCTAAATTAAAGAAGATTGTAATTCCATCATCTGTAAAGAGTATTAATAAAATAAAATATAAAACGGATCGAGCGGATGCGTGTGATATGCACGTTGATACCATTGAAATTGCTCCAAAAGATTTTGATGCGAACAGCCTTTACGCATTAGGAAGTTCTCTTGGGAAGAATATCACGATTGAATCATTAATGAAATTACTTCCAGATCAGATTACATACAAAGATCATATGTATATTACAAAAGATCACGGTTTATTAAAATATGACGGAAAAGATGCAAATGTTGAAATTCCAGAAGAGATCACATGGATCGCACCAGAAGCATTTTATAGAAATGAAACATTAAAGAATGTCAAACTTCCATCTAAGATCACTACGATCGAAGAAAATACATTTTATGGATGTAGTGAATTGGAAGCCGTGGTAATTCCAGATCAGGTAACCATGATCGGCAAGTCAGCATTTGATGAATGTACGGTATTAAAATCCGTAACATTTGGAAAATCCTTAAAAGTGATCAAAGATCATGCGTTTGCTTCAGTAAATATCAGAAACTTTACAATCCCATCAGGAATTCAAAAGATAGAGATAGGTGCTTTTGCTGGAATCAACCAGATTGGGACGGTTACATTTGAGGGAAGTACAAAGTATGTTGCAGCAGATGCATTTATGAATTCCACAGGAATCAAACTTGTATATAAGAAAGGGATCAAGGAAGCGCAAACAGAATTATCTTATGACTATATTATAGCCAGAAAGAATGGAAATAATAAAGTTCGTACAACGTGGCAGCCAGTATCAGGAGCCAATGGTTATCAGTTAAAATTCAGTACTGACAAGAAATTTAAAAAAGTATTGAAAACAGTAATGGTCAAGAAAAATGTGTTAAATGCTACAACATATGTAAAGAATAAGAAGAAAACCCTCTATATTAAAGTTCGCCCATATCAGACAATTAATAAGAAGAACGTTTACGGAAGATGGTCTTATCTGCAGTTATAGTAAGAAAAATGAAAAGAAGTATTTAAACAAAGAAGCGCTAGATTGGTATTTTGCCAAAACTAGCGTTTCTTTTTGTGAAGATTATCTATGCATGATGAGAAATTTAAATCAAATTGATTTAGAATATGCTCACTGTAGGAATCGGTCTGGTTGATGTGGGAAAAAGCAGATTGAACTTTTTTGAATTCTTTGGCAGGAGCAGTCTTAAAGCATGCGATTAAAAAGAATAAAAACAAAATAGAAAAGCCAATTCTTAATTTTAAAAAAGACCAGTATGTTGGTGATTGGTTTTCTTGCTCATTTATATAGGAAGAAAAATCATTACCAGAATTTAATTTTCGATATGTATCATTAAGTCGAGTTTGTTCTATATGAAAATCCGTATTTTTATGCATGAAAAGTACCTCCTTTTGTACATTCTATTCAGAGAAGAAAAAAACTGAACAAATTTTCAAAAAAATTGAAAGAAAAGGTTGACATTAAAATGCGAAAGTGCTACTTTAAATATAGATGTTAGCACTCGATATAAATGAGTGCTAATAACAGGAGGCGAAGATATGGAGTTAAATGATCGTAAGAAGTTAATATTGAAAGCGATTATCGCCAATTACCTTGAAACTGGTGAGCCGGTAGGATCAAGAACCATTGCCAAACATCCTGAGTTGAATTTAAGCTCAGCAACGATCCGTAATGAGATGGCAGATCTGGAAGATATGGGATATATCTTACAGCCTCATACATCCGCAGGAAGAATTCCTTCCGACACAGGTTATCGTTTTTATGTAGATCAGCTGATGACGGAACGTGACAGCGAACACGAAGAGAAACAGGCATTGATTCAGAGAGTTGATAAGATGGAAGTCTTATTAAAACAGGTTGCCAATGCATTGGCAAACAGCACGAATTATGCAACGATGGTTTCTTCCCCACATTATCAGAATGTAACACTGAAATTTGTGCAGCTGTCTCAGGTGGATCACGAACATCTACTTGCAGTGATCGTTACACAAGGCAATATCGTAAAGAACAAGATGATCCAGGTAGAAGAACCGCTTTCGAATGAAGATGTTCTGAAATTGAATGTATTGTTGAATACATTTTTACAAGGATTATCATTACAAGATATCAACCTTGCACTGATCCAGACGATGAGAGAGCAGGCAGGGATCAGACAGGATGTGTTAGAACGGATTCTTGAAGAGATTGCCAAAGCGATCCATGATGCAGATCATATGGAAATCTACACAGGAGGAGCGACCAATATCTTAAAATATCCGGAGCTTGGGAATCCGGATACGGCAACAGAACTTCTTGATACATTAGTTGAGAAGAAGGCACTGACGAAACTGGTTGATTCAACTTTGGAATCAGATTCTGATAATCATACAGGAATCCAGGTTTATATTGGAGAAGAATCTCCGGTTAAGAATATGAAGGACTGTAGTATCGTAACTGCAACATATGAGCTTGCAGAAGGAGGTACAGGTACCGTTGGTATCATCGGACCGAAGAGAATGGATTACAAGAAAGTTGTTAAGACTTTAAAGAACCTCACTGAAGAATTAGATGATATTTTTAAAGACAAATCTTAAGAAAGGAAGTGATGTGATGAGTAAGAAAAACGAAAACATCAACGAAGAAGTAAAGAACGCAGAAGAGACTGCTGAAGATATAAAAGATACAGAAACAAAAGAGGAAGCTTCCAAAGAAACAGAAGAGACAAAGGAAGCAGTCGCTGATGACAAGATTGCAGAATTAGAAGCGTCCGTAGCTGACTGGAAAGACAAATATCAGAGACTGATGGCTGAATTTGAGAACGCAAGAAAGCGTACAGCAAAGGAAGCTACACAGCGTTATGATATGGGAGCAATGGGAGTTTTAGAAAAACTTCTTCCAGTTATTGATAACTTTGAGAGAGGCTTAGAAGCCGTATCCGAAGAAGAGAAAGACTCCGCATTCGTTAAAGGAATCGAACAGATCTATAAACAGTTTGTCGCTGTAATGGAAGATGTGGGAGTAACACCAATGGATGCGCAAGGAAAAGAATTCGATGCAAATCTTCATAACGCAGTGATGCACGTCGAAGATGATGAGTTCGGTGAGAACATCGTTGCAGAAGAATTACAGAAAGGTTACATGTACAAAGAAAATGTACTGCGCCATAGTATGGTAAAAGTAGCTAACTAATATTTATATTATATATAGAATAAGAAGAAATCTTAGGAGGACATAGATCATGGGTAAAATTATTGGTATTGACTTAGGAACAACAAACAGTTGTGTAGCAGTTATGGAAGGTGGAAAACCAACCGTTATTACAAATGCAGAAGGTATGAGAACAACACCATCTGTAGTAGCATTTACAAAGACAGGAGAACGTGTGATCGGTGAACCTGCAAAACGTCAGGCAGTTACAAACGCTGAGAAGACAATCGCTTCTATCAAACGTCATATGGGAACAGATTACAAAGTTCAGATCGATGACAAAGCATACTCTCCACAGGAAATTTCAGCAATGATCTTACAGAAATTAAAATCAGATGCTGAAAACTACTTAGGAGAGAAAGTAACAGAAGCAGTTATCACTGTTCCAGCTTACTTTAATGATGCTCAGCGTCAGGCAACAAAAGATGCTGGTAAGATTGCAGGACTTGATGTAAAACGTATCATCAACGAGCCAACAGCAGCAGCTTTATCTTATGGACTTGATAACGAAGAAGAACAGAAGATCATGGTATATGACTTAGGTGGTGGTACATTCGACGTATCTATCATCGAGATCGGTGATGGTGTCATCGAAGTATTATCAACAGCAGGAGATAACAAATTAGGTGGAGATGACTTTGATAACGTTATCACACAGTATATGTTAGATGAATTCAAGAAACAGGAAGGTGTTGACTTATCAACAGATAAGATGGCAATGCAGAGATTAAAAGAAGCAGCAGAGAAAGCTAAGAAAGAATTATCTTCTGCAACAACAACAAACATCAACCTGCCATTCATCACAGCAACAGCTGAAGGACCAAAACATTTTGATATGAACCTTACAAGAGCGAAATTCGATGAATTAACAGCTCATTTAGTAGAGAGAACAGCAGGACCTGTAAACTCCGCATTAAACGATGCTGGAATGACAGCTTCTGAATTAAGCAAAGTATTATTAGTTGGTGGTTCTACACGTATCCCAGCCGTACAGGACAAAGTACAGCAGTTAACAGGAAAAGAACCATTCAAAGGAATCAACCCAGACGAATGTGTAGCGATCGGAGCTTCTGTTCAGGGTGGTAAATTAGCAGGAGACGCTGGTGCCGGTGATATCCTTCTTCTGGATGTTACACCATTATCACTGTCTATCGAGACAATGGGTGGAGTTGCAACACGTCTGATCGAAAGAAATACAACAATCCCTACAAAGAAGAGCCAGATCTTCTCAACAGCAGAAGATAATCAGAGTGCTGTAGATATCAACGTTGTACAGGGTGAGAGACAGTTCGCAAAAGATAACAAATCTTTAGGAAGATTCAGATTAGATGGTATCGCACCTGCAAGACGTGGAGTACCTCAGATCGAAGTAACATTCGACATTGATGCAAATGGTATCGTAAATGTATCTGCAAAAGACCTTGGAACAGGAAAAGAACAGCACATTACGATCACAGCTGGATCTAACATGTCTGATGAAGATATCGATAAAGCTGTAAAAGAAGCTGCTGAATTCGAAGCTGCAGATAAGAAACGTAAAGAAGCAATCGATGCAAGAAACGAAGCTGATTCTATCGTATTCCAGACAGAGAAAGCCTTAGAAGAAGCAGGAGATAAAGTAGATCCTACAGAAAAAGCAGCTGTAGAAGCTGACTTAAAAGATTTAAAAGATCTTGTAGAAGCTACAAAAGATCAGGATATGACAGATGCTCAGGTTGAAGATCTGAAAGCTAAGAAAGACAAACTGATGACAAGTGCTCAGAATTTATTTACAAAGATGTATGAAGCAGCAGCACAGGCTCAGCAGGGAGCTCAGGGAGCAGCAGATGCAGGAGCAAACCAGGGAGCAGCAAACGATGATGTTGTAGATGGTGACTACAAAGAAGTATAATTTTAAAGAGAAGGTAGACTAAAAATGGCGGAAAAAAGAGATTACTATGAAGTGCTAGGCATTGACCGTAATGCTTCAGCATCAGAAATAAAGAAAGCCTACCGAAAACTCGCCAAGAAATATCATCCAGATACGAATCCTGGAGATAAAGAGGCAGAAGCCAAATTTAAAGAAGTAACAGAAGCTTATGAGATATTAAGCGACTCTGAAAAGAAAGCGCAGTATGACCAGTATGGTCATGCTGCCTTTGAGCAGGGTGCTGGCGGATTTAATGGCGGCGGATTTGGCGGTTTTGATTTCGGTGGTGATATGGGAGATATCTTTGGTGATATTTTCGGAGGTATGTTCGGTGGAGGAAGCCGTGGCGGAGCAAGACAGGCTAATCGTCCGACACAGGGATCACATATTCGTGCAAGAATCCACGTAACATTTGAAGAAGCAGTCTTTGGTACATCAAAGAAAATAGAAATTACATTAAAAGATGAATGTACAACATGTCACGGAACCGGTGCAAAACCAGGTACAAGTCCAGAAACATGTCCAAAATGTCAGGGACGTGGTCAGGTTGTATTTACACAGCAGTCTATGTTTGGAACGGTGCAGAATGTTCAGACATGTCCAGATTGTCATGGAACAGGTAAGATCATTCGTGATAAGTGTCCAGATTGTCATGGAACAGGTTATGTAAGCAATCGTAAGACGATCGAAGTGACAGTACCAGCAGGTATTGACAACGGACAGAGTATCCGTATCCGTGGCAAAGGAGAGCCAGGTACAAATGGAGGCCCAAGAGGAGATCTGTTAGTAGAAGTGATCGTAGAAAGACATCCAAAATTCCAGCGTCAGGATACAACGATCTATTCAACAGAGCCAATTTCCTTTACACAGGCAGCACTTGGTGGTAAGATCCAGATTCCTACAGTCGATGGACCATACGAATACACGATCAAACCAGGAACACAGACAGACACCAGAATCCGCTTAAAAGGAAAAGGTGTGCCAATGGTACGTAATAAGAATGTACGAGGAGACCACTATGTAACACTTGTCGTTCAGGTACCAGAACACTTAAACGGAGAGCAAAGAGCAGCTCTTCAGAAATTCCAGGAAGCTATGGGTGAAGTTCCTAAGAAGGAAGAAGCTCATAAAGAACATAAAGGTTTCTTTGGGAAACATAAAAAGTAATTTGAATGATAATCGTTCAAATGTATATGATAAATAATAAGGATCTCTCGACCATTAGAATTCGACATGTCATTTTGACAGAATTCTAATGGTCGGGAGATCCTTATTATTATTTATCATATACATGGACGGCTATTCAAACCACCACAGGTGTGTATATTAAAGGTTATTGGCGTACAATTTATTGATTTATATTATCACTAAAATATAAGTTTAATATTGAAAATTAAACATAATCATGCTATTGTATAAATATAAACACAGAGAAGGAGGATCAATGGATGGCAATTGAATATTTAACAGGATTAAATGCGATTGTAATGAAAGCTATTTGGAATATTGAAAAGAGACAGGGCAGAGTAACAATACAGGATCTGGTGGAAGAAATAAAAAGGAATACAGGGAAAGAATATCATAGGAATAGTGTTTCGACTTATTTGAGAAGATTGGAGAAGAAAGATTTCATAGAGACAAAGAAAGAAGGAAGAAGAAGTTTTATTTATTCGAAAGTTGATGAATCAGATTATCATAAAGTGCAGTTTGAGCAGATGAAAAAAGTATGGTTTGATGATTCATGGGATGAATTTTCAGTAGCTCTTTCTGATGTAGTAAAACAAGAGGAGAATGATAAATTACGGAGGTTGATCGATGATCTGGATGATTCAGCAGATTAGCATTTATATATTGTGCTATTTATTTATCTGTCTTCTCATAGGAAGTATATTGTTTCTTATATGGAAGATTCTATGTAAAAAGATGGAGGAAAAAGGATTTGTCAGGCTGAATTATGGATTGTTAAAGATTGTCATCTTGTTTTTTTGATTCCTTTTCCAATTGTAATCTTAAGGACGGTTCTTTGGGATGGAATTACCTTTTTGGTAAATGACAGGATAGGAAATTTTGCAATATGTATGGTAGGGATATGGGGAATAGGATTTGGAATCAGCATATGGAAAAGCAAACGTAAGGAGAGGGTATTTTTAGATATATGTCAGTCAGGAAAAACATGTAGAGAATGGATTTCAAAGCAAGCGCTAGAATTAATGGAAAAATTTGAGATTCATAATTCTGTAAGTGTTGAATACAACCCATTTGTACAGACACCGATGGTATATGGAATAAGGAATCCAAAAGTTTTACTTCCGACAGAAGAATATACCACAGACCAGCTAAAGATTATTTTATTGCATGAGCTGACACATATAAAACATAAGGATATCTTTTGGAAACTATTATGCAGAATGATTTTACTGATCTACTGGTTTTATCCATTAAAACGTCAAATATTTAAAGTAGTGAATGAATGGAGTGAAGTCTATTGCGATTTCAGTGTGATCAATGAGACGGGAAGCAAGAAGGGATATTTTAAGACAATCTATGATATTATGATTCATCAATTTCAGTTCCAGGAATATATCTGTGCAGGAATTGGGGAATGTAACTTGGAACGAAGAATATTAATCGCAAATAATATTAGGAGAATGAATACGGAGAAATGGATCATAGGTTTTATTTTGAGCATGTGTTTTATATTATTTGGGGGAATCAGTGTTGTTACTGCAATGGAATCAATGCAATTGGGGTATAGAATTTTAGATAGAAATACAACAGAGGAAATTGTGGTAGATGGTACACCAGAGGTTATGAATTTAGTTGTACATAAAAGATATGGATATGATCCAAGAATTTTCCATACTAAATATTTGGAAGATGATGGTTCAATTTATGGGGTGGATTTTCTGAAAAAGAAAGAACGAGTACAAACGAAATGGATTTATTTAAAGAAAGGACAAAAAGTATTTTTTAAAGTCTTTGATATGACTGATAAAGATGCAAACAAAAGAAAATTAGAGGCAGGAATACGGGATTTTTCAAATAATATAAAATATGTTAACAGATCAGAAGAAATTGATTATAAGTTTTCAATTGAAAAAAGTGGAAAGTATCAATGTTTTGTTAGTAATTATAATGATCAAAATATTGAATTATTAGGAGAAATTGAAATTTTAGAGAGATAACGGAGGATATATACAATGAAAAAGTTTTTTATATTAGTTTTAGGAATGATAATGTTAATGCTTATTCCTATTAATGTAAAGGCAGATGATGAAGTGGAGATAGGAGTAGATCAAGAAGAATCAAATATAGAATATGTAGAAATAGATCAAGAAATGGAATCATTTTCTGTGGGACATAAGGTATCGCTTAGTATTAATCCTAATGTAGAAAAAAGAATTGGAAGTTATAAACTAGAGGCTAATAAATATGTTAGATTAAAATTTATATATTCCTCAACCAGTAGGGTTAAAGTTGGAATAGTCAATAAGAGTAGAAATAAGGTAGCATTAAAGGAAATAAAATCAAATGACATTCAAAAGATAAAAGTACCTAAAAAAGATACATATTCTATATATATTCAAAATAATTCCGGTAAGAAGATAACAGTAAGTGGAGTGATTATTATATTGTAAAAATTTATAAGATACAATATGGAGAGGAATTCAAAATATAGAAGTATCATATGGATCAGAGGTAACGAATTATTTATTGAAGGGCGGTGATGCTTATGATTTAGAAAAAATCCATATAACACGAATGGCGACCAACCAAAAATCCTTTCAAAAGGATAAGTATTATATGGATATAAAAAATTATATCAGAAATTGCATATTAAAACAAAATATTCAAAACATTAATTATTAGTATATTAACAGAATAGGAGAAAATATGAAAAAACAATATGCATTAATAGGATTACTAACTATAGTTTTGGGAAGTACAATCAATGTATCAGCGGCACAGACAACAACAAATTTTTCCAATAATAAGAATAAAGAACAAATTTCTATCAATTTAAGTTCAGAAGAACAGAAATTAATTACACAAGAACAAAAATCTGTAGTAAATGAAATAAAAAAATTGGATGTTGACGATGAGAAATTTTCTGAACAATTAAATAAAACAATAAATGAAAAATATAATAAAATAGATGAAGAGGTTGAAAATAAGGCAAAAGAGGAAGGTATTGATAAAAATAGCATTTCCAATGTTGAAACAAATCTTAAAGAAAAAACGTATAAAATAGATGATGATAAAGAGGTTAATTTTCAAGGGACCACAGTTAGTGTAGATGTATTGGAAGAGAAGGATAAAGTTACGAATGAATTAGAAGACGAAAGTGAAGGATTGGAAAGTGCTTTAAATTTTATAAAAAGTAATTTTATAAAATCCGTTGAAGCAGCAACTAAATCTAAGACAAAAGAAGTTACGTATAAAAAATATGTGACAGATTCAATTATAAAATCATGGAAAACAGCAGTTTATTATATTTCATGTGAATTTACATATAATGGTACAAAAGTAACAGCACGACGTACAGGTAATTATGTAAAGCCACAGGGAGTAGTCCTAAATGCGTTATATTGTACAGTAGATAAAGAAAGTGCTGTTCAGAAACCTAGTAGCAAAAGAAGAATTGCTTATGTAAGTGGAACTTTAGAAGGTGGAATTCAAATTAAGGGAACTGGGTTGATTGTAGATAGATTTTGGGGTAGAGCAGAAATAGAATGCAATAGTAAAGGAACAATTAGTAAACGATTTAGACATTCATAATAGGAGGATATTGTTGATGAATGTAATTATAACTTTGATTATTAGTATTTTATTTATAATAGGAATTATTTTATTAATAATGGGACTAATTAAATTGATAAAAAAATAATAGGGGGGGGAGACAAATTCCATGACTAACATAAGTTAGTCTAGAATTTGCCTACATTATCCTGACCAAAGTAATGTGCGTAAGGCGTCGTAGACCTTATGAAGTTAGAAGGAATTGTGTTAGATGGTACACCAAAAGTAATGAATTAAAAATTTTAGAGAAATAGTAGAGAAGGTAAAAATTATCAAAATGAGACAAACGGAAAGAAATTCTTAAGAGAGGAGGAACAACTATGGAACATATTATAGTTTTATTTATATTAGCACTATGCTTTTTTTCATTTTTTTATTTTTTATATCATGTGCTTGTGAAATTACAAAACAAAGAAAACTTTTCCGATGAATATAAATTAATGGTTGCTTCGTGCGTTGTTTTTGTTTTCATACTGTTATTTTAGTTTCATACATGCAGAATGGGGGATGCTATAAATAATAATATGATGTGGGTGTCAAAAGTAATGATTTTATAAATTTGCTTATGATTTAGGAAAAATCCATATAACACGAATGGCGACCAACCAAAATCCTTTTAAAAGGATAAGTATTATATGGATATAGAGAAGTATATCATAAATTATAGTTTAAAACAAAATAATTATAAACAAAGTTTTCTCAGGTTCTCTGAAGAAAGGAGACAAATATGTTTAAAATCGCAAAAAAATTAACAGTTATAATGTTATCTGCAAGTATAATATTTTCTTGTTCTGGGATCATTGCACATGCAGAAGGGATAAAAGATAAAAAGCAAGAATACTATCAGGAATATAAAAGAATTATTAGAGAAGCAAATGAAAAAATAGGAAGTAAAGATTTTGACTTGCTTCCAATTGATGAAATTAATGAGGATGATATGTTAACACCGAAAGAATTTCAAAAGGCAGTCAATGCAGCAATTCAATTAGATACTCAAAAACCTGTTATAGATGACAATGGCGGGGAATATTCCAATGAATCGAATGATAATATGTCTGCCAGAGCTTCTGGAGAAACAGTGACAGAAAGTCAGAATAAGAAAGTATCTGTGGCTGATAATCATTCTGTTATAATGAAATGTACAGCAACTTTTGTGACACGCTATAATGCATCTAAAAAACGTAGATTTATAACACAAATAAAAAGTGCTAAAGTAACAGTAAGTGGTTATGGATTTTCATGGAAGAAGTCACCTACAATTACAAAACGTGTGATTGATGGTGGCAGAACAGGAGAAATTTTATGTTTAGGAGTCATAAAAAATTCTTCTGGTTTTACAAAGCAAGTTTCGCTGTCATTTGAATTTTATTGCAATACAGGGGGAGGAATTGAAGTTCGTTAAATTCCATAAGTTCTGTAAATCTTAAGTCAATCTAATAGCAACTTAATAAGTGTTGGAGCGGGCTGCCATTATGGCAGCCCTTACTTATTTTATTAAAACCTGACACAATGCATCAAAGATTAAAGGCAATTGTTCAAGATCAATCGAAGAATAATTCATAACATAAACATTCTGAAAGTTCATATTGGATGTCTGGTCAACAAAATATTTTGATAATGGTGCAAGTTTGATCCCTTTTGATTTAGCATCAGATATCATATCCATTTCTGTTCTGTCTGTCTTTAATTTCATCATAAAATGAACCCCGGAATCTTCTTCTTTAATCGTAATATATTGATCCAAGGGCGCAGTCTTGAAAATTTCTAAAATAGCATCTCGTTTATTCTGATAATAATTACGCAGCCGGTTGATATGTTTTTCAAAACTTCCACTTTCCATAAAACGAGCCAGAGTATACTGTTCAAAATTAGAAACTGTACAGGAATAAAAAGATAGTTTCTTATAAAAAAGTTCTGTCAAAGAAGCCGGAAGTACCATGTAACTGATTCTTACGGTAGAAGATAATGTTTTTGTAAAAGTATTCATATAAATGACTTTATCAGAGACATCAATACTTTGCAGTGTAGGGATCGGTTTTCCGCCAAGGCGTAATTCACTGTCATAATCATCTTCGATAATATAACGGTTCTCATCCTTAGAAGCCCAACCAAGCAATTCATAACGACGGCTGATCGGTGTGATGATACCAGTTGGAAAATGGTGGGATGGGGAAAGATGCATAATGTCGATCTGATGATCTTCCAAGGAGTAGATGCAGACACCATGCTCGTCAAGATCGATCGCGGAATAAGACACATGCATACTATCATAGATCTTAGCAATCTTTGGGTAACCAGGATTTTCAATTCCATAAATCTTATCATCTCCAAGAAGCTGGATCAAAAGACCATATAAATATTCTGTCCCAGCTCCAACGATGATCTGCTCTGGGTTTACGACCATCCCGCGAAATGCATGAAGATAATCGGCAATCGCCTGCCGAAGTGCCATAATACCGCCACAAGGTGGGTTTTCCATCAATTGCTGCTGGTTTTCATTTAATAATTCACGCATCGTTCTTGCCCAGATTGTAAAGGGGAAGATCTCACTGTCTGTCTGATTACTTGTAAAGTCCGCAAGATAAGGAACTTTTTCTTTAAAAGAAAGTAATGTACTGCTAGGGCTTACAGAAAGAGTCTTTGTAAGATTCAATTCCCGAAGATCGGCAACGTAAAATCCTTTCTTTGGAATGGAATAAATATATCCTTCCGCCATCAACTGTTCATAAGCATTTTCAACAGTGATCACACTGATACCCAGATTTTTTGCGAAACTTCGTTTGGAAGGAAGTTTCTCATGAACGCCAAGATTTCCCAGTAATATGTCATTTTTGATACATTTGTATAAATATTCATAAAGGGAATCTGACCCTTTATTTGCAAAGTTATAGGTTAACATGATATGTAAATTCTCCAATCTGGCCTTATTGAACATATTCAAATTGATGATTTTAAAAAGGCCACAAATTAATTATAATCAGTCCCATAGCATATGTAAAGAAAACATAGCAAATGAATTTAGAAAAATACAGTGGAGGCTTACAACATGGAAACAACAAAGAGATACGAATTAAATAAAGAATTGGCACAGATGTTAAAAGGTGGAGTGATCATGGATGTTACAACACCAGAACAGGCAAAGATCGCACAGGAAGCTGGAGCATGCGCAGTTATGGCATTAGAGAGAATTCCGGCAGATATCAGAGCAGCAGGTGGAGTATCAAGAATGAGTGATCCAAAAATGATCGCAGGAATTCAGGAAGCAGTCACAATTCCAGTGATGGCAAAATGCAGAATCGGACATTTTGCAGAAGCACAGGTTTTAGAAGCAATTGAAATTGACTATATCGATGAGAGCGAAGTATTATCACCAGCAGATGATGTATATCATATCAATAAAAGAAACTTCAAAGTTCCATTTGTGTGTGGAGCAAAAGATCTTGGAGAAGCACTTCGAAGAATCAATGAAGGAGCATCCATGATCCGTACCAAAGGAGAACCAGGAACAGGAGATATCGTACAGGCAGTGCGCCATATGAGAAAGATGAACAGCCAGATCGCACAGTTAGTCAGCATGAGGGAAGATGAATTATTTGAAGCTGCAAAACAGTTAAGAGTTCCATATGATCTTGTAGTATACGTTCACGAAAATGGAAAACTCCCAGTCGTAAACTTCGCAGCAGGTGGAGTCGCAACACCAGCGGATGCAGCCTTAATGATGCAGTTAGGAGCAGAAGGAGTCTTCGTAGGATCAGGAATCTTCAAATCTGGAAACCCAGCCAAACGAGCAGCAGCGATCGTACAGGCAGTGACAAACTTTACAGATGCCAAACGAATCGCAGAATTATCCAAAGACCTTGGGGAAGCAATGGTAGGAATCAACGAACAGGAAATCGAATTATTAATGGCAGAAAGAGGAAAATAAGATGAAACAAGTCGGTGTTTTAGCATTACAGGGCGCATTTATCGAACATGAAAAAATGCTTGAACAACTAGGCGTTTCCTGTATTGAATTACGAAACAAAGAAGATTTAGAAAAACCATACGATGGAATCATCCTCCCTGGCGGTGAAAGCACCGTTCAGGGGAAACTTCTAAAAGAACTTGATATGTTTGATACGATCAAGAAACAGATCGAAGCAGGAATGCCAGTCCTCGCAACCTGTGCAGGACTTATTCTTCTTGCAAAAGATATTAAAGATCAGGAAGAAACATACTTTGGAACAATCCCAATGTGCGTCAAACGAAATGCATATGGAAGACAGCTCGGAAGCTTCTTTACAACAAAAGAAGTAGATGGAGTCGGAGAAGTCCCAATGACATTTATCCGCGCACCATATGTGGAAAGCGTAGAAGATGGGGTAAAAGTATTAGCAGAAGTTGACGGAAATATTGTTGGGGTAGAATATGGGAAACAGATGGGATTTGCATTTCATCCGGAATTGGATGGGGATTTGCGGATACATCAGAGGTATGTAGATAAAATTTAATTGATTGGCCAATTGTAGGCTATAAGTATATGATAAAACATAAATAAGAAACCAGAATCACAGCGGTGGAATTTTACTCACATTTTGAACGAGTCGCTGATCCACCCAATTTCCTACGAAAACTCGCTTTGAAGTTAGTAGAAACTTGTAGACTTCTAAGCTCAGACAATCGTCCAATTGGGCTGCGAACTCATTCAAAATATGGCAAAATTCCAATGCTGTGATTCTGGTTTCTTATTTATGTTTTATCATATACATCAAGTGTACAAGTGGCAAAAGGAAATAATTTAAAGAAATTAATATAATTTTCCTGATTTATTACAACTAATTGTAACTGTCCTTGTAATTGTTTGAAGATACACATCTTTTTTATATTGTTTAAAAGATGCAGTTGCTTTAGCTGATGCTCCAGATATGTATGCTTTTTTTCAGAAAGTTTCCAATTACTTGCAGGGCAAGTTGTGGAAATTTCTGATTTAATACATTTGGATGATGAAGTATCTGCTGAATCGTCAATTAAAATAGATTTAACATAAGTAAGGTACTAAAAAATAAAATTATAAATTTTTTCACACTAAATTCCTCGCTAATTTATTTTGTTTCTTCAACAGGTCCTTCTTTTTCATATATTATTTGTTGATCTTTGATCAAATTAAGAGCTTGATATATTGTGTAACTTTCATAAAAAAAAGTAACTCAGAAATAATATTGCAATAAAAAGTAAAAATCTTTTTAATTTTTTTGATACATCAATTTTTTTAACAAGTAATCATCATCAGCATTAGCATAATATTCCATGATAACTTCTTTAGGTGTTCCAAACTGCTTTACTAATTCTTCGTAGCTTAAATCTGGAAATAAGTCTAAGTGTTCATTTATTTGAACTTTTAAACGATTCAAAAAAGTTCGTTCTGAGTTCCCGTAAACAGGGAATAATGTACGACATTGTCGAATGTATTTACGTGTTATAGTCATAATAGGTTCCTCACTTTTTGATATACTGTTCTAAACTCTAGGCCCCAAAACGGATTGAATAGCATCTATAAATCTAAGCAAAATCTAAGCAGAGTACCACGTCCTGACGGACACATTAACGTTTCCCCTGATTCCGAATATACTGTTTTATTGTGTGCAGACTGTTTTCACTAACAGATGAAATAAAATAACTATCCGACCAAAAATAAGGTTTCCAGTAATATTTTTTTAAAATGGTTTCGCCATACAACTTTCGTGCTTTTCGTGCTGTTTGTGTTTTTAAAACATTTGCAAGTTCCGCCGGTGAAGTTGTTGTATCAGCTTCCATCAGGATATGGACATGATCCGATTCGCCATTGATCTCTAGGATGTGAAACCCTCTTTGATCTGCTACATAGTGGATACGTTCATAAACAACATCTTTTACTTTGCCTGTTAAGACTGGATGTCTGTATTTTGTAACAAACACGATATGGTATTGCAATAAAAAGCAACTATGCCGGTTTATATAATAATCTGTATTATCTTTCTTTCGCATGATGTATCTCCTTTACAGCTAAACATATGTTTGGTATAATTATACTATAAAAGTACGATATTTTCAACATATCAGAAAGGAGACAACCATATGGCATACCGTGTGACACAAAGAATCATTTCTTCGGATGATCTGTTATATCCATATTTTGACGATCTGTGCAGAAAGTCCAAGCTGTTGTACAATGCAGCTCTTTTTCGTGTGCGGAATATCTTTACCGGTTATGACAAAGAACATCGGACAGAGAACGAAGTCGAAGTCTTTCAAGAAGTTGCGTTATTACAACGATCTTATCCAAACATGCACGTCCGCAGAGTGATCTCTTATACACACATTGAAAAGATGATGCGTGTCACAGAGAATGCAGATTTCTTTTCCGGACTTCCAAGACAGACAGCACAGCAGATGGTCAAACAGTCAGTCACAGATTTCAAAAACTGGCTTGCTTCTTTAAGAGAATATAAAAAGCATCCAGAAAAGTATCTGGGTAAGCCTAAGATGCCTCGCTATAAGAAAAGTGACCTGACGACTGTGATCATCACAAACCAGGATGCTGTCTTGTATCGGGACGATATCGGGATGTCCTTAAAACTGCCTTTGCAAAAGCAACGCTTGTACTTTTCAAATCTTTCTTCGGATCCTGTATTAAAAGAAGTCAAGATCAAACCGTATTATGGTCGTTTTTTACTCTGTCTGACACTGGAAGAACCAGATGTTGCATTTGATCCTTCCGGATCTCATGTATGTGCTATTGATCTTGGAACAGATAACTTCGCAGCGATCGTATGTGATGATTACTCATCCGCAATATACAAAGGCGGAGCTGTCTTATCCAAGATCCAATGGTTCCATAAACAGAGAGCAAAGTATGTCTCCATCATCACAAAAGGTCATGAAAAGAAACACGCTGTTTCCAAGCGGTTAAGAGACCTTTCTTTCCATTATGCCAATTTTGTGAAAGACCAGTGCCACAAGATCAGTCGTAGTATCATTGACTTCTGTATGGAACACCAGTGTGGAACACTGATCCTTGGTGTGAATCTGCTCTGGAAGCAGAGATTCAATATGAATAAGATCAACAACCAGAATTTTGTCTCCATGCCGATCACTCTCCTGCGGACAATGATCACATATAAAGCTCTGAATGCCGGCATCAGAATCATAGAGCAGGAAGAAAGTTATACTTCCAAAGCGGATCTGATCGCAAATGACAGGATCCCAACCTATGGTGTCGATGATAAGGATGCTTCGTTTTCTGGAAAGAGGATCAAACGTGGTTTATACCGTTGCTCTAACGGAATGATCTTAAATGCGGATTGTCACGCAGCAGCAAATATCATGCGGAAAGCGATCCCTGATATCTGGAAAGATACCAGAGATTATACGTTTCTTTCTGCTCCTGATGTGTATGGATTCCACAAACTGAATCCGAAAGGTATTCCCGTCAAAGGGATAGCGGCATAAGTGAATATGCCTTGATTGGTACGGACAGCCAATCTTTTGGTCAGAAATGGGTAACTGTCACGACTGTTAGAAGCCACTTCCATAGAAACTACTGTACCGCATGGGAGGGGTAATTCACCATTTGATAATAATCATGTGTCAATTGAGAAAGATATTCTTTTCCAGCGGGTTCTAAATGATAGTAAACTCTGGTTTGGCGTTTCCCAACTTTAACCTGCCGATCAGAGATATATCCTTGATCTTGTAATTTATAAAGAATTGGATACATGGTACCTTCTGCAATTTTGATTTGTCCGTTTGTGATATCTTGTATGGATTGTGTTAGTTGGTATCCGTAACAGTCTTCTTTTTCTAGAATTTTTAAAAACAGCATTTCAATTTTATAAAAACTTTTCTTTGCCATATTTTCTCCACTACTTAATAAATTTTCTATGACTAATTGTAATATTATATATATGATAAAACAATACACAAATTATATAAGTAATAGTTGACAATAATACATAGAAAATTGTATAATAAAATAAATAATATATTAAATAATAAAGTATATAGTTAAACGTAAATTAACATAGTATTTATGAAATTAGAAAATAAAAGGGGGGGGGTACGAAAAATAAGAATCGGTAAAAAATCCATACAATGAAGAAAATCCTGGATTATATTGTATGGAAGAAAAAGGGGTAACATAAACATAGAAGGTATTAAAGTAAATAAAGGAGGAATATGATAGGATCAAATCTAAACCAAAAATGATTGTAGCGTTTTTATTAATGAGTGCAATATTAATGATGTCTATTCAAACAAGTATGGCAACGGAAAAAGATATTATGAGTAACGATGTGATAAAACAAGCATTTGATAATAACGTGAATAAAATAAGTTGTATTCCAGAAACTATAGAAACGATAGAGGTATATGATTCGAGATTAGATGAAAAAGAAATTATTAAACCGCAGTCAGCAAAGGCTTCTTATGATTATTATAAAACATATCGAACAGGTGTTTCAGGTGCATATGGAGCGACAGGATATTCAAAACCATCTGTAACGGTATCTTCATGGTCAGCAAATAAAATGAAATTTAAAGGTACATGAAACTTACAGCTGGGGGAACATATACTATGACAGGAACTAAGACTATATCGTTACCATGATATATGGCTATGAGGAGGTGTTCATATGTCAACAAAAAATAATAAGCTTCGATTTATTGATGAAGAAAAAACAAAGGAATTACAAAAAGATTGGAAAGGATATGGAAAATCTCAAGTATTATTTGGAATTGTGGTTTTTGTGATTTTTGTGTTATCAGCATTATATTACTATATTTTATAGATTTTAAGTTTTTAAGTAAGTGGTTATGGATTTTCATGGAAGAAGTCACCTACAATTACAAAACGTGTGATTGATGGTGGCAGAACAGGAGAAATTTTATGTTTAGGAGTCATAAAAAATTCTTCTGGTTTTACAAAGCAAGTTTCGCTGTCATTTGAATTTTATTGCAATACAGGGGGAGGAATTGAAGTTCGTTAAATTCTGTAGAGCTTAAGTTAATCTAATAGCAACTTAATGCTGGAGAGGACTGTCATTATGGCAGTCCTTACTTATTTGTGTGCCGAGCATGGCACTAATCTCGTTGGTGCAAGTCCAGTCACGGGTATTTACCGCCAAGTGTAGCGAACTACAAGTCAGTACTAGTAGTTGTAAATCAAGAAGTTGTGGGATGAAAGATTAGTGTCTTACCTCTTATTAATCCTATCAATAAGTGAATTAACACTTTCAGCTAATTCCTTTTTCAAATCCCCAAACATTTCTCTAATAGCCACTTTCTTTCGAATCAAAAATAAACCAATCACGATCAAAACAACAACAGGCAACATCCATCTTAATGCACCCATCCAAAAGCTCGCAGAAGTACTTCCGCAATAATTTAATTCTAAATGATTTCCAGTCAATTCAAAATCACAAAGATCATGAATATTTTCATCTGAATCGATCAGGGTAGAGACTGCTTTGGTAGATGTATTTTGTTTCACTGTATTTGTTACAATCTTCTTAGGTGTAATAGTCACAGTCACAGATTCTTTCGGATTCACAGAAGCAAATACATAATGACCACGAATTTCCTCACCATTTTGATTCGCAGGCAATGAAATCTTATCAGAGAATGTCACTTTCTTGCCGCCAGTAAATGAAAAATGTTCTTGTGATTTCATCAAACTATTCGGAAACAAAGCAGAGAAATCTTTATTACAGTCTGAAACACTTCCTATTTGTACAAAAGATAAAGTAACATTATGATCACCATCTAAATTTACAGAATCAATGGTTTGTCCTTTGAATTGCTTTTTGATCACAGATAACTGATGGTCAGTCACAGCCTTTTCAAAAGAAAAAGACACTTTACGGCGGATATCTTTGGATGTGTTCCATACCGTAGCGATCTCATAAGTTGAAATTGGCAATGTAACAGAAGAAGTAAAGAGGATTTCTTTTTGTTTGATCGAATTACTAAATAGCTGTTTCCCATTAAATGTATAAGTGACAGGAATCTTCTGGTTTTCCTGAATGAAATGAGAGACATCCAGAGATTCTTTATAGTTGATGTTTAATGTAAAAGGGTTGTCCTTGTGGCATGTGGAGCTGTAAGTCCCAAAGGAGTTTTTCGAATGGAGAACCGCTCTTGTTTTCTGCGCAAGATCAGAGAAATTGTTGGCATCAAAGCTTATGCATAAAGTTTTTCCATTGGATGTATTTTCCAAAGTGATATCATTTCCAGTGAAATAAGAACGGATCTTTCCAGTATTTTGATCTAATGTTTTTTGTGGAATGTGAAATCTTATTGTTCTTGTAAGTTTTCCGGAGTCTTTTGTCTTTGTGTCAATATCAATAGAGGATAAAGGAACATAGGACATTTCATCAATATTGATCTTATCTTTCGTTTCATAAGTCTTTCCAAGGAAAGAAATCTCCGTATTTTTTAAATCCCAGAGGTCAGAAGAGGAATCTTTATTGATATATTTTCCTTCATACAAAGCCGTGTAAAGCCATGTCATTAAATCTTTGGATGTGAAGTTTTCTTTGTAAATAAGACCAGAAACAAATGGGGAATCTCCATATTCATAAGTAATCTCCGGGGAGAAATTAAGAAGATCACTGACTTTCTTTTTATAATCATCCAAGGATGAAAAATGAAGGCGGAATGTATAGGTATCATTTCCATCTGTGGAGGATGAAGTATAAGTCAGGGAATCCGGGCAGGATTCTTTGATGAGTTTATTAAGATCTTTTTTGCTTCCCTTAAAATAAGTATGAAAATCACGGGAAGAAAAGGTACAAGACATCACTCTTGTACCTGAAAAGTCTTTATTTAATTTTACTGTGCTGGTAAGATTCACACCGCAGCCGCATAAGAGAAGCAGTGAGAACAGTAATCCAAAAAGAAAAACTTTTTTCTTCATAAGGGTCTCCTTATTATTTAAGATTAGCTAAATAAGTATCATTGATCGCAATAACTTTTTTCATAGCATCACGTCCTGGAGCTCCGATCGTATTACGTTTTTCAACGCAAGTTTTCATGCTGATGGCTTCATAAATATCTTCTTCGAAAACAGGACTGATCTTCTGGTATTCATCTAGAGGAAGTTCATCTAGAGAAATATGTTTATCAAGACAAAGAAGTACAAGCTGTCCAACGATTCCATGAGCATCGCGGAAAGGAACACCGTGATTTACAAGATAGTCCGCAGCATCAGTTGCATTTGTAAATCCGTGTTTTGCACTTTTTTCCATCTGTGGTTTGTTAAATGTCATGGTATTCATCATTCCAGTAAATAAAGAAATACATCCTTTGACAGTATCGATCGCGTCAAATGTAAGCTCTTTATCTTCCTGCATATCTTTATTATATGCCAGAGGGATTCCTTTCATTGTTGTAAGGATAGAAGTTAAAGCTCCATAGACACGTCCTGTCTTACCACGAACTAACTCAGCAATATCAGGATTCTTTTTCTGAGGCATGATACTGCTTCCTGTACTGAATCCGTCATCAATGGATACAAATTTGTATTCGTTAGAGTTCCAGATGATCACCTCTTCACTGAAACGACTTAAATGCATCATGATCGTAGATAGAGCAGATAAAAGCTCAATCACATAATCACGGTCAGATACAGAATCCATACTATTTAATGTAGGACCATAGAAATTAAGCAGAGAAGCTGTCTGTTCACGGTCTAATGGATAAGTAGTACCAGCAAGAGCACCAGCTCCTAAAGGACAGTAGTTCATTCTGTCATAAATGTCAGTTAAACGGCTGTAATCTCTTTTAAACATTTCCATGTAAGCACCTACATGGTGAGCAAGAGTGACAGGCTGAGCTTTCTGAAGATGTGTAAATCCAGGCATAAATGTATCAATGTGTTCTTTCATGATACGATGAAGTGTTTCCATTAATTCTTTTAATAAATATTTGATATCAACAATTTCATCTCTTGTATAAAGTTTCATATCTAAAGCGACCTGATCATTACGGCTTCTTCCAGTGTGAAGTTTCTTTCCAACATCACCGATGCGATCAATAAGGTTTGCCTCTACAAAGCTATGGATATCTTCATATTCACTTGTGATCTCAACTGCTCCAGTTTGGATATCCTTTGAAATTCCTTTTAAACCATCGATGATCTGATCACGTTCTTCTTCTGTTAATACACCAACACTTGCAAGCATCGTAACATGTGCAATACTTCCGCGGATGTCTTGTTTATAAAATTTCTGGTCAAAGGAAATAGATGCATTAAAGTTGTAAACTAACTGATCTGTTTCTTTCGTGAAGCGACCGCCCCATAATTGTGCCATAAGTGTTTCCTCTTTTCTGTATATATTTTTATTCTTTATCATAAAATCAAATGAATTTACTTTTCTATTCTACATGAAATAACTCGATTTTGCCACAAATTTTTTGCATCAAAGGGAAAAAATTTATTTTTGACACTCTCATCATATAGATTCTTTGAATTAAGATAGAATAGACAGAGAAAAATTAACGCACAATAAAAAGAAAGTTATGAAAATGGGCGGTGACTATGAAAAAGAGATATCAGATAGAAAAATATACAATCCTGTTTGCGATTGGAGGAATGGCATATTTTTTGCTGGAAGTTTTAGTACGTGGATATTCACATTATTCGATGTTTTTATGTGGTGGGGCATGTTTCCTTTGCTGTGGGCTTCTAAACGAAAATGTAAAGATCAAGATAAGTTTTATTAGTCAGATGGTATTATCTTCTGTGATCATCACGGTATTAGAACTTATTACAGGTTTTATTGTAAATATATGGCTTAAGATGGATATTTGGGATTATTCGCATCTTCCATATAACTTTAAGGGTCAGATCTGTTTATTGTACTCGGTATTTTGGTTTCTTATTTCAAGTGTAGCAATCGTGCTGGATGATTTCCTAAGATACAAATTATTCAATGAAGAAAAGCCACATTATAAGATTTTTTAAGAATGTAGTATAAATAGCAGTTCACAGGGAAAGCTATCGACATTTGAGGGAAATTCTGTTAATCTATTATAGGTACAAATAGTAGATTGGAGGAACAACAAAATGAAATTTACAATGGGAAGGACAATGAAGATCCTTGTAGCAATTTTGATCGTAGCAATCATTGCGATCGTTATGCTCTCACCATATTCTTTTGAAAAATATACAGCATCATCTAAAATGATTCAGGTTACTTCGGCTGATACTGTAACAAAAGATGCAAATGGTAAGAAAAAACAGCAGGTATATTCATATGAAAAAGATGATAAAAAATACACAGAGATCGTTAATGTTTTAGATCAGTATTCTTATCATTTTACAACAAAGACATTAACTAACTCATCTCAGATGAGTGATTCTAGTAAGCCACAGATGATCATGTTATTTGGAAATAAAATGCTTGTGATCAGTGATTCAGGAGAAATCCTTCTAGATAATCATGTATACCGCATGGGATATTCTGGTGGAAAAGATGCGAAAAAGATGATGAAAAGCATCAATAAGATTTTAAAGAGTGAATAAAATATAATAGGGGAAGACATCATGGGATATAAACGTCTTTATAAAAATTTGATCGACATTATCAAGGAAGAACAGGCAAAATTGGGATTTCGAAGAGAAAGTATCCGTCTGTACTATCCATTAAGTTCGTTAAACCATTTTTTTGAAACACAGGATACAGAAGAACAGATGAAAAACAGACTTCATGGAATACCAGATTTTATCAAAGAAACTTTAGGAGATATCAAAGTTGCTAGCAAAAAAGAAAGATTTTGCTTCTATATTCCAGAAGAAGGCAGTAACTACGTCCATGAAAATACAAACCCAAATGAATTTATCAAAGAACTGGTAGATATCGTTGGAAAACACGGATGTAAAATGGAAGATATTATTGCGTTATTTAAACAACATGATAAAAACGTGTTTGTAGAAGAAATTCATAATGGAGAATTTGATTATCTGATCCGTTTTTCAGAAGAAAATGAAGATCCATATTATTACTGTTTTCACGATGAAGGATGTCACATCATCTATCACCGCTTTTTACCAGAAGATTATGAAGAATTCGATTTTTAACATAATATCATTAAGAGTATATACAGGAGGAATAAGTCATGAGTGAATTATTAGACACGATCAAAACAAGAAGAAGCATCAGAAAGTACAAATCAGATATGGTACCAAAAGAGATCATTGATAAGATCGTAGAAGCAGGAACTTATGCAGCCACAGGAATGGGACAGCAGTCACCGATCATTCTTGCAGTTACGAACAAAGAAGTGAGAGATAAACTGTCTAAATGGAATGCAGATATCATGGGAACAGACACCGACCCATTTTATGGAGCACCTGTTGTATTGGTTGTCTTAGCAGACAAAAACCGTCCAACAGCAGTTTATGACGGAAGTCTTGTTATGGCAAATCTAATGTTAGAAGCTCATGATTTAGGAATCGGAAGCTGTTGGATCCACAGAGCAAAAGAAGAATTTGAAAGTGAAGAAGGGAAAGAATTATTAAAATCTCTGGGAATTGAAGGGGATTATGTTGGAATCGGACATTGCGTACTTGGATATGTCGATGGAGAGTATCCGGGAATTCCTGAACGTAAAGATAATTGGGTGTACTATGTAGAATAAATTTTAATTTTGTAAGTTGGCCAACTGTAGTCTTTCAGTATATGATAAAAAATAAATAAGCAA
>OGXI01000113.1_pt1 | contig 64862 bp, 70 predicted proteins | sample 1576221 | NCBI WGS metagenome assembly OGXI01 (sample SAMEA3541523, study PRJEB24748) | human gut metagenome | biome: human gut; feature: human-associated habitat; material: faeces | place: China | collected 2012
GTATTCTATCTTCATTCAAGATTATTAGAGAGAGCATCAAGACTCTCAGAAGAACTTGGCGGAGGTTCTCTTACTGCGCTCCCGATTATCGAGACACAGGCAGGTGACGTTTCTGCTTATATTCCGACAAACGTTATCTCTATTACAGACGGACAGATCTATCTGGAGACAGAGATGTTCCACGCAGGTTTCCGTCCAGCGATCAATGCGGGTCTTTCCGTATCACGAGTAGGTGGAGCCGCACAGATTAAAGCGATGAAGAAGATCGCAGGTCCGATCCGTACAGAACTTGCACAGTATCGTGAACTTGCAGCATTCGCTCAGTTTGGTTCTGAACTTGATGATGATACAAGAGAGCGTCTTGCACAGGGTGAGCGTATTAAAGAAGTATTAAAGCAGCCACAGTATCAGCCGCTTGCTGTAGAGAAGCAGATTGTTATCATTTATGCGGTAACAAGAAAGTATCTTCTTGATGTGCCGGTAGAACGTATTGCAGAGTTTGAAAAGGGACTCTATGAATTTGTGGAAACAAAGTATCCGGAAATCTATAAAGCAATCCGCGAAACAGGTGAGATCAACAGCGAGACAGATGCATTAATTCAGAAGGCCATTACAGAATTTAAGAATCAATTTTAAGGATGGTGATTGAATATGGCATCAATGCGAGATATTAAGAGGCGGAAAGAAAGTATTCAAAGTACGCAGCAGATTACCAAAGCAATGAAGCTGGTATCCACTGTAAAGCTCCAGAAAGCTAAGACCAGAGCAGAGAGTGCAAAGCCGTATTTTCAGAAAATGTACGATACGGTACAGTCGATTCTCTCCAGATCAGGAAATATAGAACATCCATACCTGACATCGAATGGTTCTAAGAAGAAGGCAGTGATTGTTGTAACCTCAAATCGTGGACTCGCCGGCGGCTATAACAATAATATTGTAAAGCTCGTTGCAGAAAGCGGGCTTCCAAAGGAAAGCGTTGAGGTTTACGGAATTGGTAAGAAAGGTATTGAATCATTTGAGCGAAAAGGATATTATATCGCTTCTGATGATTCAGAGATTATCAATGCACCCCTCTTTTCTGATGCAGTAGAGATTGGACGTAAAGTGCTTGATGCCTATGAGGCAGGAGAAGTAGGTGAGATTTATCTGGCATATACCAGCTTTAAGAATACGGTTGTACACACTCCGGAGTTTATCAAGCTCCTCCCTGTAGAAGTGAAGGAAGAAGAGAGTGCAGATAAAAAGAGTGAGGCACCGATGAATTATGAGCCGGAAGCAGAAGAATCTTTAGATTTACTGATTCCAAAGTATATAAACAGTATTGTATATGGAGCATTTATTGAGGCGGTAGCAAGTGAAAACGGAGCCAGAATGCAGGCAATGGATGCTGCTACCAGCAATGCAGAGGATATGATCTCCACACTGTCTCTTGCATATAATCGTGCAAGACAGGGTGCGATCACACAGGAACTGACCGAGATTATTTCAGGTGCGGAAGCTCTGAATTAACAATAGGTAATTAGGAAAAGGGATGAAGAGGTCATTTGTGCCCAGACATTCATACCTTTAATCCTGTTTACACGAATATTAAAGGAGTAAATAAATGGCAGCACAGAATACAGGTAAAATCACGCAGGTCATCGGTGCGGTACTCGATATCCGATTTGACAAGGGTGTTCTTCCAGAAATTAACGATGCCGTTGAAATCCGTAGAAAAGATGGCTCCACGCTGGTTGCAGAGACAGCACAGCATCTCGGTGACGATATTATCAGATGTATCGCAATGGGTCCAACAGACGGACTTGTAAGAGGAATGGAGGCCATTGCCACAGGCGGACCAATTACCGTACCTGTGGGGGAGGTTACTTTAGGACGTATCTTTAACGTTCTTGGAGAGCCAATTGACAAAAAGCCTGTGCCGGAAGGAGTAAAGAGAAATCCAATTCACCGTAAGGCACCGACTTTTGCGGAACAGGCAACAGAAACAGAAATCTTAGAGACTGGTATCAAAGTAGTAGACCTTCTCTGTCCTTACCAAAAAGGTGGAAAGATTGGTCTTTTCGGAGGTGCCGGTGTAGGTAAGACCGTACTTATTCAGGAATTGATCCGTAATGTAGCAACAGAGCATGGTGGATATTCCGTATTCACTGGTGTAGGAGAACGTACTCGTGAAGGAAATGATCTATACACAGAGATGAGTGAATCAGGCGTTATCGACAAGACCGCCATGGTCTTTGGACAGATGAACGAACCACCTGGAGCCCGTATGAGAGTTGGTCTTACCGGGCTTACAATTGCAGAAGATTTCCGTGATCGTGGAGGAAAAGACGTCTTATTATTCATCGACAACATTTTCCGTTTCACACAGGCAGGATCTGAGGTATCTGCCTTACTTGGACGAGTGCCAAGTGCGGTAGGTTACCAGCCAACACTGCAGACAGAGATGGGTGCCTTACAGGAACGTATCACATCCACAAAGAATGGATCGATCACATCTGTACAGGCAGTCTACGTGCCAGCCGATGACTTAACTGACCCAGCACCAGCAACAACGTTTGCCCATCTGGATGCAACAACTGTATTATCACGTGCAATCTCAGAGATGGGAATTTATCCAGCGGTAGATCCATTGGAATCAACATCCAGAATTCTCGATCCAAAAGTCGTTGGAGAAGAACATTACAAAGTAGCTCGTGGTGTTCAGGAGATTCTGCAAAAATACAAAGAATTACAGGATATCATTGCAATCTTAGGTATGGATGAACTTTCCGAAGACGAGAAACTGGTCGTAGACCGCGCAAGAAAGGTACAGAGATTCTTATCTCAGCCATTCTTCGTAGCTGAACAGTTTACAGGAAAACCAGGACAGTATGTATCCTTAAGTGATACGATTCAGGGATTCAAAGAAATCTTAGAAGGAAAACACGATGAGATTCCAGAAGGAATGTTCTTGAATGCAGGAACCATCGAAGAAGTTGTAGAACGTTTTGCAGCAAGAAATAAGTAGGTGATCCTATGGCTGAAAACACAATGAAATTAGAAGTCATTACACCAGAACGCTCATTTTATACAGGAGATGTCACATTTGTTGAGTTAAATACAACCGAAGGAGAAGTCGGAATCTACGCAAGACACATCCCGATGACCATGATCATCGCACCAGGTGTCCTAACGATCACAGAAGAAGACGGAACCAAGAAGAAAGCGGCATTATTAAAAGGATTTGTGGAAGTCACAGAAACAACCATGAGTATCCTGGCAGAAGTCGCAGAATGGCCGGAAGATATCGATGTTGAACGTGCAAAGAAAGCGGAAGAGAGAGCAAGAAAGAGACTCGAAGCTAAGAGCGCAGATATTGATATTGCAAGGGCAGAGTTGGCACTTAAGAGAGCGTTAGTTCGTAAGGGATTGAAAGCATAAAGTTTATTTGAATAAGTGTAAAAAGATTCTAGGCAGATTGATTGCTTAGAATCTTTTTATTTTGTAGAAAAAATCAAATTATTTTTATAAATAGCTAACATAACATATACAATAAAAAAATAATATAATGTTATATTTATACTTGTATAAATGGTAGGCTTCATATAAAATATAAAGTAAATTAAGATTAAAGGAGAAAGTGGTTCAATGAAAAAATTAACAAAAAAACAAGTAGAAATAATGAAAATATTTTGGGCGAGTGAGCATCCATTAGCAGCATCAGATATTTTGAAATTGGATGAAAGTATGAATATTAATACGATACGTGCATCTATTCAGAGTTTACTAAAAGCGGATTATATTGAAGTTGCGGGTATTGAACATAGAGGAAATGTATTGGCACGTACTTACACTTCTAAGATTAAGATAGAAGAGTATATTATTTCTAATTTTGCAGGAATTAATAATAAAATTTCTAAAAAATCTTTGGTTGCTCAATTTATAAAAAATGAAGAGGATGAAGAGGTTATAAATGAACTGGAACAAGAATTGAAGTATAGAAAAGAAATCTTAGCGAAAAAGAGGGATAATTAGATATGACATTTCCAACATACGGATCAGTATTTGCATGTATATTATTGAGTAGTGTTTTTATGATTGTGGTATGTTTGCTGGGAAATAGAATAAATTTTATTTTAAAAAATAGTGCTAATTTGTTGGTATTTTTCATGATCATGGTTATGTTAAGAATGTTTTTTCCATGTAATTTTGTATTCACCAAAAACATTTATTCTACACGTGCGTTGACTGTAATATGTGATATTTTAATGAAACATATTTGGAAGGATTATAGTGTTTCAGATGTAATTATAGTAGTATGGATATTAATTAGTTTTATGTATATATGCAAGCTTATACATACACAGATTCAATTCAATCGATTTTTATCAATACTAGTACCAGATAATTCAAATAAGATAGAGAAGGCATATAAATCAGTACAAAATAATAAAAACTATAAATTTGAAATATATAAAATACAGGGAATTAAGAGTCCATGTATTACAGGATTGATTCATCCTAAGATTCTACTGCCGGAAATGGATTTTACCGAAAAAGAATTACAATATATTTTTAAACACGAACTGCAGCATTTTAATCATCATGATCTGTGGTTAAATATGTTGTGTGAAATTATTATGTGTTTTTATTGGTGGAATCCTTTCGCATATTTTTTAAAAGAGAAATTCAAGGATATGTTAGAATTCGCAAACGATAAAAAAATAACGGAATCAATGAATGAAATGGAAATTTATGAGTATTTAGAATGTATGCTTAAAATTATAAAGAATAATAAGATGCATAAGAAGATACCAGTTCTTTGTTTTATTGGATGCGGAAGATCTACACTTCAACAAAGATTTGACTTAATTATAAGAGGACAGGAGAAAAAATATAAACACAGAGGATATATTTTGTACATTATGGTTTTTTGTTTCAGTTACATTTTAAGTTTTGTTTTTGCATTCGAGCCAGAATATAATAATCCAGATCATATGTCAGATGAAATTATATACAATTTAGAAAATAAAGATACATTTTTTATAAAAAACAATAAAGGATATAAAATATATTATAAAGGAAGATTTGTAGGAAAGTGTAAATCATTAGAAACATTTCAAGGATATCGTGTATATAAAAACGACAAGGAGGCAAAAGAAAATGAAGAGGTTAAATAAGATAATTGTATGTTTAGGTGGGGTATTAGTATTTTCGATGGGACTTAATTTCTCTGTTCAAACAATTTATGCACAAGAAAATGTAGCAATTGTAGATGAAGGGCAAAATGGAGATATCGAGGAATATAAAAATGTTTATGTTTGGAAATATAAAGTAGTAAATGGAAATTTATATAAAAGAAAATATAATATAGTAACTGGAAAATGGGTAGGAAAATGGATACCAGTATAAAATGATATAGTATTTTTTTAACAACATATTATAAAAATATTGACAATATATACATAATGCAGTAGTATATAAGTACATTCTGGAATGTAAAAATATTATATAAGGAGAGCATTATGACAAAAAAATTAGCATTAATAGCATTTTGTTTCTGCGCATGTTTCGGACTAGTTGGTATAACATATGCAGATACATATGCAAGTACAACAAAAGAGAACACAGCTGAACAAGAGCAGGAAATTAATTTAGACCAGTATTTAAATAATGGTGATAAATCATTACATGATGTGATTTATGGTGTGTCAGGTGATACAGCATCAAATAAATTATTAAAAGGTCGTCCAAGTAAACCTAACGCTAATAGAGGCTATTTTTGGGTAACTTGGGAAGGTGAAAAATTTGCTGCACATTTTGATAATGATTATTATACACATAGAGTGGTAGTGAAAAATTCAAATTCTTCTAAATGGTATGCTAGTGCATGGGTCCCAAAAGGAACACGAGCTACAAGAAGAATTTTTCAGACATTAACTGGAAATAAGGCTAAATGGGCAACTAAATAATAGAAATATAAAATAATTACTGCAGCCTATATACAAAAAGGTTACAGTAATTATTTTTTAGGAGAAAACTGTGAAATGAAAAGCAAAAAGATTGTTTGCATCTTATATAGCATTGTATTGATAGGCATGAATGTTTTTGGGTTTGCAATTTTCAGTAATTATCGTATGACAGATAAGATTTTCCATAAGAGAGTGATAGAAGTTCAAGCCAGACAACAAGAACTTGTGAATGTATCAGAAGTTCATAAAGAACTTTTAAAGTTTGCAAATCAATATCATGTAACAATTATGAAATATGAATTTCTTAATGAAAAAGAATTATCTATTTATACGACAAATCAACAAGAAGTTTTAAATATGAAGTTTCCGTATACCACATGGAAAATAAATGTGTATCCATTTAAAGATTTGAAGAATGTAGGATATGGAAACACATTTTTTATAGATCATACGACGAGAGCAATAGAGCAGAAATTAGAACAGGGATTATCCCAATATGGTATTGTAAAAATATATACCAATCAACAAAAATGGAAATCAATAAATAATCTTTCAGTGTTGTATTTGTTAGGATTTAGTGTTTTATTTTTATTGCTAGGATTTAGTGTCTATTATATATATTCGAGAAAGAAAATAGCTTTAATGAAATATTGGGGATATTCGAAAGCATCAATTATATGGAAGATAAATAAAGATATCATAAGATTTTGGATATTCAATGAAATGATATGGTTAATGATATGGATTGGAGTTGGATGGAAGTTTGAAGGAATACAAAAAATAATAGAATATATGTCTACATGTATTTGGGTAAATTTATTGATAAGTATTATAATTTATCTGTTGGCAATTATAATAAATTGTATGATATTATCTTTTGAAAAGCATATATCAGAAGGGGAAAAAAATGGCTTTTTTAGTCAAATCAAAAAAGTATCTTATATAGTGTTGACTAGTGTGTTTATAGCTGTTCAGTTAACTTTAAGTAATGCAACAAATGATGCACAACGACTGAAAGATAAACAACATACTTTGAGTTATTGGAATAAGACAAAAAATATTTATACAATTAATTTTCAAGGATATGATTCTTCAGTGGTAGAAGATTCTTTGGAAGCAAGAAATATTAATGATGAGTTAGAAAAATTTTATCAAAAATCAAAAGATAAACTCAAAATATTTCTTATAAACTCAGATAATTATGAAAAGGAATCGGATGGAAGAGGAAATCAGAGGTACGAATTTGAGTATGCTGGAGATAAAGAAGAGCAAATTTATTCACCAGCAGGAAGAAGTATTCAAATAGATGAAAATTATTTAAAGCGAAATCCAATACAAACATGTAATGGAAAAGCCATTTCAAAATTGATTGATTACGATCAAAATACTCTTAATATCTTAGTGCCAGAACAGTATAAGAAATATGAAAAAAAAATCATAAAAAATTATAAAGAAAATTTCTATTTTCAAAAGGTTACAATAGATAATTATTTTAGAAAAAATATGAATAAACCAAAAAATATGCTGAAAAAAGATAAACTATCTATTAATATCATATATGTGAAATCGAATCAATCTTATTTTACGTATGATTCAGATACAGGAAATGACAAAAATCAGATTATAGATCCAATAGCAGTCATTTATACAGGCGGAGTGGATTCATCTTGTATTGCATCTATGTATGCAGGAGATACAGTTTCAGGTAGCATTTATTTTGAGGATAATTCTAAAAAACAAGGTCGGGCATATCGAAAAGTAGAAGCATTAGAACAAGAGTTAGGTATTTATCAATTTAACTCGGTAACAAATATTTATGGACAGGCAGCCAGCAATCTTGTGATTATTCGACAGAAAGTAATGTGGCAGAGTGCAATTTTATTAGCAGTTATACTTTGCTCCATAGTATTTATAACAATAGCAGTTAGTGGATATTATTTTTCAAAACAACAAAGATTATTATTAGAAACTTTATGGGGATATGGCTATATGTCGTCAATAAAAGAAATCATTCTAGTTTTTATAGGCATTAATTTGTGCACAACTGCAGTAGTATATATTATAAAACATAATGTAGTAGTATGGTATTTTATGATTATAGCATGTATCATAGAAATTATTGTTACAAAGTTAGAGTATGATTATTTAAGTAAGAAAAATTTACATGAAAAAATAATAAATGGAGAGCAATGGTGATGATTGAATTAAAAGATATTTGTAAATCATTTGGTGATCATGTAGTTTTGAAAAATTTTTCGCTAAAAATCAATGATAATGAATTTATTGCAATTATTGGTGAGAGTGGGGCAGGAAAAACTACTATTTTAAATATGATTTCTATGATTGATAAACCAGATAGTGGGAGTATTTCAATCAATGGAAAAAATAGTTTTTCTAAGAAAGATGTTCAAGATTTAAGAAGATATGTATTTGGGTATATTTTTCAAAATTATGCCTTGATAGAAAATGATACAGTAAAAGAAAATCTGTTGTTATCAAAAAAGTATCGAAAAAATTTTAAAGAAAAAGAGTTAGAAGAATCTTTAGAGAAAGTTGGGATATCCAAAGAATATCTGGGACATAAGGTTTGCGAATTAAGTGGTGGAGAACAACAAAGAATAGCAATTGCAAGAACGATGTTAAAACCATGTGAGATTATACTTGCAGATGAACCAACGGGGAATCTGGATACAAACAATAAGGAAAAAATTATTCATTTATTTAAAGAATTAAAAAAAGAAGGAAAAACAATAATATGCGTTACACATGATGAAAAAATGGCAAAAAGTGCAGATCGAATCATTGATTTAAAAAAGGAAAGAGGTAGTGAAAAATGAAAAGTATTTTATTAGCAGCAATGAATGTAGTATTAATCTTATTTACAGTGTTAGTACATAAGATAATTTTCAGAATACTGGGATTAGGATATGACAGTTTGGTGGTATATTGGGGATTATTTGTACTTATATTTTTTATATTAGATGTAATTTTGAATTTTTTCTTTTTAAAAGATAAATCAAGATAAAAGCAAGAATATATTTGAATATGTAAAGAAATCCTGTCTACATTGAGAAATCAGTGTCAGGCAGGATTTTTTGTTAAATTAAAACCATCAATCTTTTCAGATTATGTAATTTTTTCTAAATTCATTGTCTCTAAAAAGATGAAAGGAGATCAAAAGAATGTCGACAGAACAAATTTTAGAAAGGCTTATGCGAGAATACGGAGATTCTGTTTTTCGTATGTGCTTTCTTTACTTAAAGGATTATCATTTGGCAGAAGATGCCACACAGGGAACATTTATGAAAGCTATGAAAAAATTAAAAGATTATTTTGAGTTGCATATAAAATAATCAGATAGTAAAATATGAACAAAAGGTAAGATAAATGCGGAAAGGAGGGAACCTCATGCAAAAGAAACTTCCAATCGGAATTGAAAACTTTGAAGATATGATAAAAGAAAACTATTACTATGTAGATAAAACAGGCCTGCTCAAACAATTGCTAAATGAACACGGCCTAGTCAATCTATTCACAAGACCAAGAAGATTCGGAAAATCCTTAAATATGAGTATGTTAAAATATTTCTTTGAAATAGGAAATGATCAGGCAATTTTTGAAGGCCTTGAAATTTCAAAGGACAAAGAATTATGCGATCAATATCAGGGAAAATTTCCAGTAATCTCAGTTTCATTAAAAGGAGCGAAAGCAGGAAATTATGAAGATGCAAAAGCTATGATGAAATATATCATGGCAGCAGAATCCAGACGATTATACGATCGAATGTCAGGAGATAAGTTAAGCGAAAAACAAAAAGAACAGATGAAATCATTAATGTCAGATAACATGAAAGATACAGAGTTAATGACAGCACTGTGGATTTTATCTTCTATTTTAAAAGAATATTATGGGAAAAAAGTTATCATATTGATCGACGAATATGATGTCCCATTAGACAAGGCGTTCGAGAATAACTACTATAATGAAATGATCATCTTACTTCGAAACATGTTAAAACAATCATTAAAAACAAATGATAATCTATACATGGCCGTATTAACAGGCTGCTTAAGAATTGCCAGAGAAAGCATCTTTACAAGACTAAATAACTTCAATATCTTTTCTATCACAGACCAATATTTTGATGAGTATTTTGGATTTACAGACAAAGAAGTAAAAGAAATATTACAATATTACAAAGTACCAGAAGCTTTCGAACAAACAAAGAAATGGTATGACGGCTATCGCTTTGGAAACACAGATATCTACTGCCTATGGGATGTAATCAATCACTGCCGAGCATTAAAAGTAGAACCAGATGCGACACCACAGCCATACTGGATCAATACAAGTGGAAATTATATCGTAAAACGCTTTATAGAGAAAGCAAACCAACAGACAAGAAGAGAAATTGAACAATTAATTGAAGGAAAAGCAATCCAGAAAGAAATCAGGTTAGAACTAACATACAACGAACTAGACAGCACGATCGAGAATCTCTGGAGTGTACTCTTCGCAACAGGCTACCTCACCCAACAGGGAAAACCACTTAAAAGATTTCTGCAAAGCATTTGAAGAAGGAAACGCAGAAGCAATCGAAGAACAATTTAATAACTACCTAATGAAAACCATCAGCATCCGAGACACCTTCACAACCAAAAAAGAAAACTTCTACCATGGAGTCCTCCTAGGATTACTAAGCTACGACCCAGACTGGTACATTACCTCAAACCAAGAAAGCGGAGACGGATACAGCGATATCATGATCGAAGCAGAACAAGCCAGAATCGGAATCATTATAGAAGTAAAATATGCAGAAAACATCAAAACACTAGATAAAGCATGCCAAAAAGCACTAAAACAGATCAAAGAAAAGAATTACGATCAGAAACTAGAAGAAGAAGGCTACGAAACAATATTAAACTACGGAATCGCCTGCTATAAAAAACGATGTAAAGTTTTGGTAGACAAATAATATAAAATAGAACCATTATCATTTTTAGAAAAAATTGTAAGTAAAATTTACATGATAATAAATATAGAATATATAGTTATTACCAATAACCTTCAGCGTATATAAGAGATATAAAATAAATAAAAGGTAGCTAAACGATAGAATTTCATAGGATTTTTTACAAAATCGCAGCAAACTTGGTGCAATGTTTGAGCGAAGCGAGTTTTGCAAGGAAAGTTTGCGAACAAGCGTTTTGTAAAAAATCCGTCAATGAAATTCGTGTTTAGCTACCCTGTATTTATTTTATATCTCTTATATACGTCAAAGCCTATGGCCAACAATTATTTATTCGCCAAATTATTATTCTGATACCGAGAATCAAACGTAACCTCATCATCAAACCACTCAGGTCCTTCATATTCCACAGCAACTTCCTCGCTAGGAAATTCCACCTCGGCCATCACAAGCCCTTCATATTCTCCATGAAAGACATCCAGTTCGATCACAAATCCATGTTCATCTGGAATCTTATAACGAGTCTTAGAAATTAAAATCCCATCCACTTTTGGAAGTAGATGCTCATAAGCTGCTTTATCAAGTGGAAATTCATGCTCAGTTCTAGCCATCAATCCTTTACTTTTGAAAGTTAAGAAATACTGCTTATTCATTCTGCGGATACGAATCACAGGTTCCATGCAAAGATAGCCCTGTTCGATCTCAGAGTGTGGATAAGAATCCAGATTATCAGGTAAGTTGTGGACGATAAATTTTCTTTCGATTTCCATGGGCATTTCCTCCTTGAAGTGCAGATCCTAAGCCTTTTTAAGGCGCATACTTTTTCTTTATTATACCCATCGTCTATGATATAATCAACAAAGATTCGAGAAAAAGACAAAGGAGATGAATATAAATGCGTTTAAGAAATGTACCAGGAGCGAGAGAGACGATCATAGAAAATCAGTTTTCCATCCAGCAGCCAGAACAGATGAAAGGAAAATGGGCAGAGGTATTCCAAAATGACCATCCGATCCACATCGAAGTAGGAATGGGAAAAGGACAGTTTATCATAGAAATGGCAAGAAGAAATCCAGAAGTAAACTATATTGGAATCGAAAAATATTCAAGTGTCCTAGTAAGAGCTGTAGAGAAATTAGAAGATTTTGAACAGGACAACCTTCGTTTGATCCGCATGGATGCAGAGAATATCGAAGAAGTGTTTGACAAAGATGAAGTAGACAGGATCTATTTAAACTTCTCTGATCCATGGCCAAAAGACCGCCATGCAAAGAGAAGACTGACATCTACAAGATTTTTAGAACGATACAATAATATCCTGACACCAGAAGGAAGAGTGATGTTTAAGACAGATAACAAAGACTTATTTGACTTCTCCTTAGAGCAGGTAGAAGAAGCAGGATGGATCCTGGAAAATCATACATATGATCTTCATCACAGCGAATATAATGAAGGAAATGTCATGACAGAATACGAGGAGAAATTTTCAGCTAAAGGAAATCCAATCTGTCGTTTAGTCGCATATCGTCATGCCAAGTAAAAGGATTGCATAAAATAAACAAAAAGTGGTAATATAATCATGAAACAAGGAAAGTTTCGATGCAAGATCCAGTTGTTTCTATATTTGCATCCATGCATGAACAGATGGGTCTGTCAATTTTTTCAGTCACTAGACGAAGCAAAACGATGTTTAAATAAATAGCAAAGGATAGGTGAATTATTATGGAATATACATTTACAAGTGATAATTTTGAAGAGGAAGTATTAAAAAGTGATGTGCCAGTATTAGTAGATATGTTTGCAACATGGTGCGGACCTTGTAAGATGATGGCACCAGTGGTAGCACAATTAGCTGAAGAATATGAAGGAACTGTAAAAGTCGGAAAACTTGATATCGATCAGAATGTTGATATCGTAGCACAGTACAAGATCATGTCAGTTCCAACATTTTTAGTGATCAAAGATGGAGAGGTTAAGGCAAAACTGATCGGAGCAGTATCCAAAGAAGAATTAGTTGAAGCGATCGATCAGGCAAAGTAGTAAGATGAATATATTAAATATTGAACATATCAGCAAAATTTATGGAGAGAAAGTCATTTTTGATGACGTATCTCTTGGAATCCACAGTGGCGATAAGATCGGTGTGATCGGGGTCAACGGTACAGGAAAGACTACATTATTAAAGATCATTGCCAAGATCAACGAGCCAGACAAAGGACAGATTATCTGTGGAAATGGAATCCGTGTATCTTATCTTCCACAGAATCCAGAATTTCCGAAGAAACAAAGCATTCTTGAATATGTGATGGATGGAAAAGAACATCAGGACTGGAAGACAGAGAGTGAAGCAAAAACGATCCTTACAAAACTTGGAATCTATGATTTTGATGAAGGATGCGATCATTTATCCGGAGGCCAGAAGAAGAGAGTTGCGCTCGCAAGAACTTTAGTAGATCCAACCGAAGTACTGATCCTTGACGAGCCAACCAACCACTTAGATAACGATATGGTTCTATGGCTGGAAGAATTCTTAAACAGCTTTAGAGGTGTATTGATCATGGTAACTCATGACCGTTATTTCTTAGATCGTGTAACGAATAAGATCGTAGAGATCGACAAAGGAAAGCTTTACGAATACGATACCAACTATTCTGGATTCGTAGAGTTAAAAGTCCAGCGCGAAGAGATGGAACTAGCGACAGAACGTAAGCGCCAGAGCTTGCTTCGCGTGGAAATGGAATGGATGAAACAGGGGATCAAGGCAAGAGGAACAAGACAGAGAGCCAGAACGGAACGTTTTGAAGAACTTAAGAATGCCAAAGGTCCATCCATGCAGCAAAATGTTGAGATGGATTCGATCAGCAGTCGTCTTGGAAAGACAACGATCGAGTTAGAACACATTTCCAAAGGATTTGGTGATAAACATCTGATCAATGATTTTTCTTATATTGTCCTAAGAGATGACAGGATTGGATTTATCGGACCAAATGGCTGTGGAAAATCAACTTTGATGAAGATGATCATGGGAATCTTAAAGCCGGACGAAGGAAACATTACGATCGGTGATACTGTAAAGATCGGATATTTTGCACAGGAAAATGAAGATATGACAGGTGATATCCGCGTTATTGATTATATCAGAAATGTTGCAGAATACATTCAGACAACGAAAGGGCAGGCAAGTGCATCCCAGATGCTAGACCGTTTCCTGTTCCCGCCAGAACTTCAATACACACCGCTTGATAAACTTTCTGGAGGAGAACAGAGACGTCTCTACTTATTAAAAGTATTGATGGAAGCACCAAATGTACTGATCCTCGATGAGCCGACCAACGACCTTGACATCCAGACATTAACAATCTTAGAAGATTATCTGGATACGTTCGCAGGAATCGTGATCACAGTATCTCATGACCGATATTTTCTTGATCGTATTGTAAACCGTATCTTTGCGTTTGAAGAAGGTGGACATTTAAAACAGTACGAAGGCGGTTATACGGATTATCTGGAGAAAGTAAAGCCAATCGCGAAACAAGAGAAAAGTAAACCAGAGAAAAAAGAAAATAATGGAAAGAAATTCCAGAAAGAACACCAAAAGAAGCTCAAATTTACATACAAAGAACAAAAAGAATTTGAAACGATCGATGATGATATCGCGAAACTGGAGGAAAAAATAGAACAGTTAGATGAAGAGATCATGGAAAATGCAACAAATTCTGGTAAGTTAGGAGAGCTTACGCAGCAAAAAGAAGAGACAGAAGAAGCTTTGAATGAAAAGATGGACCGCTGGGTATATTTAAATGATCTGGCAGAACAGATAGCGAATCAATAACAATAAAAGAGGATTGACTCACAAAATATCATATGAGTCAATCCTCTTATTATGTTAAGCTTCTTTTTCTAACTTAATATTCTTCTTATACAACCGATAATCTACCCAGTTTCCGATCAAAAATTGAACTGTAGCAAAAAACGGAACTCCAAGGAACATTCCAAGTGGACCGAAATAAGCGCCACCGACAGTGATGGAAAATAAAATCAGTAGTGGACGAACTCCGGTAGATTCTCCAAGGATTTTAGGTCCAAGGATCAGACCGTCAAACTGCTGTAGGACAAAAACCATGATAATAAAGATCAGGCACTTCGTCGGACTTACGATAAAAAGAATAAAAGCGCCAGGAACTGCACCAATGATCGGTCCAAAATAAGGAATCATATTTGTGACGCCGATAATAACACTGATCAATACGGTATAAGGAAGTTTTAAAATAGTCATCGCAACAAAAGCCAGTAAACCAATGATCAGAGAATCAATGGATTTTCCGATAATGAAACCAGAAAAAATATTATGACAATCTTTTAAAGTGCGAAGTACACGATAAGAGAAATTTTCATTAAAGATTGCAAGAACCAATCGTTTTCCAGCATTTTTTAAAATAAATTTATCGATCGTCATATAAATAGAAACAATAAATGCGATAAACAGGTTAAATAATCCCTTGGCAAAAGACATGGAAGCCTCATAAAGCATAGGGACGATATTGGTCAGAAGATTGTTGGTCAGTTCGAAAAGCTTTGGTAATGTTTTTGTCTCAATCATATCGGCAATCTGACCAGGAAACATATCTGTGCTGTTCTCACGATAATGTTCAAAAATAGACATTATCGATTTATAAATATCGGGAATCATCAGGGATAGTTCACGAATACTGTCATATAACTGTGGAATGATAAATCGTAGACATACAATGATAAAACCAACCATAACGAGATAACTGATCAAAATGGCGAGTCCACGCTGTGCACTGGCAGATTTCTTCTTTAAAAGTTTTATTGATACATTTCTTTGAAAGAACGCTACGACGGGATTTAAAATATAGGCGATCAGAAATCCCATGAAAAATGGAAATAAGATGCCCCACAATTGAGAGATTAGTTTGCTTGTATTAGACCATTGTGTTACAAAACGGAAGATCACACATCCGATCAGGATAACAGCAATAGTATAGATAGAAATCGTAAAATACTTTTTATTCGATTCGAATTTGTGGTTACTTGACATTTGAGACTCCTCTTAGAATGATAGTTAATCAGTAATATCATCTATTATAGACGTTTCCAAGATCAGTTACAAGACAATATAAGATTTCAATAAAAGAAAAACACCATCCCCGGCTACAATATCAACCAAAAACAGTGCTTTAGTACGCGATGAGGGGTTCGAACCCTCGACACCCTGATTAAGAGTCAGGTGCTCTACCAACTGAGCTAATCACGCTTAAATTATGTTGTTTTTACTGCGCTTCCTTAACGCAAGATTTATTATATACGAATGTTTTAAGAAATGCAAGCATTATTTTTAATTTTTTTTATTTTTTTCTAAAAAAAATTTAAAGAAAGTTAATAACGGTACAAAAAAAGCCCGAAATATGGTATTCTAGAGACTGGAAAGGGGATAAAAATTTCATGGATAAAATAGCGGTTGCACAGACAACATCTTCCGGAAACTGGAGAAAAAATATAGAGAAAGCAAAACAATATATAAAGAAAGCAAAAGAAGAAGAGGCAGTTATGATTATTTTTCCAGAATATTTCATGAATTATTATCCGGATGCTGAACACAACTATACAAAAAAGGCACAAAGCTTGCATGGCGAATTTGTACAGGCGATGAAGATGCTTGCAAAAGAGTTTAAGATGTGGATCATTTTTGGGATGAATGAACAGACTGTGGATGAAACAAAGAACTACAATACAATGGTAATCCTGAATGATCTGGGAGAACTTGTGTCTGATTATAAAAAGACACATTTGTTTAATGCATATAAATGGAAGGAATCAATGAATACGCTTAAGGGGGATTGTTTGTTTACACCGATTAAGACACCTGCAGGTGTGATCGGACTTGGAATCTGTTATGATCTCAGATTTCCGGAACTTGCAAGATATGAAGCATTATCTGGAACTCAGGTCATGTTGTATCCAGCGGCATGGGTTAAGGGTGAAGGAAAATTTATGCAGTGGGAGACACTTCTTCGGGCAAGAGCGATAGAAAATGAGATGTATGTTTTAGGATGTTGTCATTACAGCAAGGAACATTACATGGGAAGAAGTACTGGATTTGCACCAGATGGAACCAGATTGTATTTAGGAGAGGAAAAGGAAGAGCTGCTCTATGCACAGATAGATAAAGAACAGATTCAAAATATAAGAACAGCCAATCCTGTCTTTGAAAACAGGAGAAGAGATCTCTACGATTAAAATAAGATAGATCAGGGTAGGAATCAGAAAGAGGTAGTATCATATGGAAGATAGAAGAAATATAGCAAAGAAGGCAGCAATAGGAGTCGCACTGGTGATCGCAGCTGCGGGAGCTGTATTGTTTTATAAGAATAATATTGCGACGAATCCAGGTGACACATTATTAAAATATATGTCATATGCAGAAGATGGAAAGTATGAAAAGATGTACGATCTTCTGGATGAAGAAAGCAAAAAAAGCATTTCAAAAGAAGAATTTATCAAGAGAAATAAAAATATTTATAAGGGAATCGGGGTCCAAACGATTGATGCTGATGTAACTTCAAAGAAGAGATCAACAATCGTGACATATCACGTAAAAATGCAGACAAATGCTGGAATTATTAACTATAATAACCGTACAGATTTTGTCAAAGAAAATCATAGATATCGCATAGATTGGGATGACTCCGCTATTTTTCCGCAATTAGGAGCAGAAGACAAAGTCAGAGTAAAAACTTTATATGCCAAAAGAGGAAGGATCAAAGATGCACAGGGAAATGCACTTGCTGTACAGGGTAAGATCTATTCTGTAGGATTTGTTCCTGGGAAGATGGACGGTAATTCCGTAAAACTTGCGGCAAAGAAATTAGGATTATCCAAAGAAGAGATTCAGAAGAAACTTGATCAAAAATGGGTGACGGATGATTCTTTTGTACCATTGATCAAATTAAAAGAATATTCAGAAGATCTTCTCAATGTGAAAGGAATCATTGTTTCCACAGAAACTGGGAGAATCTATCCACTTGGGGAGGCAGCAGCACATCTTATCGGTTATATGCAAAATGGCGAAGGAAAAGCAGGACTTGAGAAATTATATGATGAGCAGCTTTCTGGCACGAATGGCTTAGAGATATACATAGAAGATTCTAATGGACAGAAAAAACAGTCACTGGCGGTCAGATCTCAGACAGATGGAAAGGATTTAACAACAACGATCAACAGTAGTTTGCAAAAGGCTATTTACGAACAGTATAAAAATGATAAAAGTGCTCATGTTGCATTGAATCCTTCAACAGGAGAGGTCAAGGCACTTGTAAGTACTCCGTCTTATGATGCACAGGCATTTATCTTAGGAATGAGCCAGAAGAAATGGAATGTGATCAATAGCGATCAAAGACTGCCAATGCAAAATCGCTTTAAAGCAACATTTGCACCAGGATCATCCATCAAACCGATCATAGCAGCAATCGGACTAAGCCAGAATAAATTTCATGCAAATGATGATTTTGGAAATAGTGGAAAACGCTGGCAGAAGGATAAAAGTTGGGGTGGTTATTATGTAACAACACTGCACAATTATAAGGGGCACAATCTGCAAAATGCAATAATCTATTCTGACAATATTTATTTTGCAAAAGCAGCCCTGAAGATAGGAAAAGATACCATGAAAGATCAGCTTGATAACTTAGGTTTTGGAGAAAGTCTGAAATTTACATTTGGACTAAACGCTTCATCCTATGGAAGTGAAGGATTTACTTCCGATATTCAGTTAGCTGACAGTGGATATGGACAGGGGAAAATGATGGTAAACCCGGTACATATGGCAGCAATCTACACAGCATTTTCTAATAATGGTAATATGCTGAAACCGTATCTGATCAAAGAAAACGGATCAAAAAAACAAGTATTAAAGGAAATTATATTCACAAAACAAGCTGTGAATACTGTAAATGAAGCTATGCGACAAGTAATCAGAGATCCCTCTGGTACGGGACACGCAGCGAACATAGAAGGGGTAGATCTTCGAGGAAAGACAGGAACTGCAGAGATCAAACAATCACAGACAGACACAAAAGGAACAGAAATCGGCTGGTTTGTGACCATAATGCCAGCAACAAACAATAAGGAAGCATTGGAACTGGTATCCATGACAGAAAACGTGAAGAAACGAGGCGGAAGTGGATACGTGGTCAATAAAACAAAGAAGATCATGGAAGAATACCTGCAGTAGATCAGCTGCAGGTATTCTTCCATGATTGATGATTTCAGGCATCGAAATCCTATTCTAATTACAATCTTTATAAAGTTTATAGCAATAATTAATAGTTAAGAAAAGTATAATGATAATATCAAAAGTATTTTAATAAATGAGAATGGCTTTTGATATCTTAGAATTATAAAATAAAATTTATAATTTCTTTACAACCAATTCATTGCTATTCTGCATAGGTTTGCGTATAATTACCATTATACTTAAATGTGATATCCATAATAGAACAGATATCAAAGAAGGAGAAGTCTATGAGAGATAAATTCAACCAATTCATGCAGGGCAGATACGGAAATGACGATCTGAACCGCTTTTTAATGAAGATCATTTTAGCAGCATTTGTACTATCACTATTTACAGGAAGAATCGTATTTGGCGGCGTAGTATCACTTAGCCGTATTTTTTATTGGATCGCATTAGCACTTTTGGTTTATTGCTATATCCGTATGTTTTCAAGAAACATCTATAAACGATCCGAAGAAAACAGATGGTTCCTGAATAAAACATCCAATATGCGGGGATTCTGGAGCAATAGAAAATACAAAGCACAGCAGATGAAGAACTACCATATTTACAAATGTCCAGGATGTGGACAGAAGATCAGAATTCCAAGAGGAAAAGGAAAGATAGAAGTCCGTTGTCCAAAGTGTCGTACCACATTCGTAAAGAGGAGCTAAAATGTTTGGGTATATCATTGTCAACAAACCAGAGATGAAATTCCGCGAATTCGATGTCTATCACGGATACTATTGTGGTTTGTGCAGAAAATTAAAAGAACATTATGGAAAGTTTGGACAGATCACACTTTCCTATGATATGGTCTTTGTATTGATGACCTTAACCAGTCTTTATGAACCAGAAACAACAAAGAGTATGAAGCGATGTGTCACACATCCATTGCAAAAACATGAGGAAAGAGTAAACAATATCACGGATTATGTCGCGCACATGAATATTTTGTTAACTTATTACAAATGTAAAGATGATTGGAATGATGACCGCAAATTAAAGAAGTTGGTATTAGAAAAAATTTTATACCATAAGAGTGGATTTTCCAGAAATTTTTATAGGGAAAAATGGAATAAGATCAATAATCTATTAGAAAAGCTGTCAGAAGAAGAGAAAAAAGACAATCAGGATATCGACCAGATGTCAGGGATATTTGGAAAGGTCATGGCAGAGATCATGCTGTATCAGGATGATGAGTGGAAAGATCTTCTGAATCAATTTGGATTTTTCCTGGGTAAATTCATTTATTTGATGGATGCATATGAAGATATTGAAGATAATCTGAGGGATCACAACTATAATCCATTGAAAAATATATATACAAAACCGGAATTTGAAGATATGATCCATCAGATTCTAACGATGATGATGGCAGAGTGTTCGAAAGCTTTTGAACAGCTTCCACTGATCGATGATATAGATATATTGAGAAATGTCTTATATTCCGGAGTATGGTATCGATACGAACAGGTACGAGAGAAACGAGAAAAAGAAAAGGAAGAAAAGAATGTCTGATCCATATGAAATTCTAGGAGTGCAAAGAGGTGCTTCAGAAGAAGAAATAAAAAAAGCATATAAAAGATTAAGCAGAAAATACCATCCAGATGCCAATCTTGATAATCCAAAGGCAGCTGAGGAGAAATTTAAAGAGCTCCAGCAAGCTTATCAACAGGTCATGAAGGAGAAAACAACCGGATACAGCCAAAGTTCTTATGGTGGATACCAGAGTCAGGGGAATCCTTATGGTGGACAAGGGAATCCATATGGAAATCAACAAGGAAATCCGTATGGAGAATGGAATCCATTTGAGGATATTTTTGGACAATTTAGTGAATATTACACAAATGGCGGAGCTCAGCAAAGACAGCAGACAACGACAGGATATGAGAAGGACACGCATTTAAGAGCAGCAGGTAATTATGTAAGGAATGGTTATTATCAGGAAGCAAGGAATGTTTTAGATGGCATGGAACCAGCCAGAAGAAATGCGAGATGGTACTATTACAGTGCAGCTGCCAATCAAGGCCTTGGAAATAATGTGACTGCTATGGGACATGCAAAACAGGCAGTTTCCATGGAACCTGATAATTATGAATATCAGTTGTTATTACAACAGCTGCAAGGAAATGGTTCTTGGTATCAGCAAAGGCAAAGTACTTATCAGAGTCCATATTCCACAGGTGGAGACTGGTGTATGAAGATGTGCATGTTAAATTTGATGTGCAACTGTTGTCTTGGCGGCAGATACTGGTGTTGACCTGTAAAACAACACTGATTTAGGAGGGAAGACAATGAGCAAAGTAATAGGAATAGATTTGGGAACAACAAATTCTTGTGTAGCAGTGATGGAAGGTGGAGTACCAGTTGTGATCTCAAATGCAGAAGGTGGAAGAACCACGCCATCAATAGTGGCATTTGCGAAAAATGGAGAACGACTGGTTGGAGATCCAGCAAAACGACAGGCGGTAACGAATGTGAGTCGTACAGTTGCATCCGTAAAACGTCAGATGGGAACAGATCGTAAAGTAAAAATTGATGGGAAGAAATATACACCAGAAGAAATTTCAGCGATGATCCTGGCCAAATTAAAAAAGGATGCAGAAAGCTATCTCGGTGAAGAAGTAACGAGAGCCGTGATCACAGTACCAGCTTATTTTAGCGATGCTCAGAGACAGGCTACAAAGAATGCTGGAAAGATTGCGGGATTAAGTGTGGAACGTATCATTAACGAACCGACATCTGCTGCATTGGCGTATGGACTAGACAAATCCGTATCCCAGAAGATCATGATATATGATCTTGGTGGAGGAACTTTTGACGTTTCGGTGATCGAGATTGGTGATGGAGTTGTCGAAGTACTGGCAACGGCTGGAAATAATCATCTTGGAGGAGATGATTTTGATCAAAGGATCATGAATTATCTGATCGGGGAATTTAAAAAAGCAGAAGGGATTGATCTGTCCAAGGATCAGACAGCTGTTCAGAGAATCAAAGAAGAGGCAGAAAAAGCAAAGAAAGAATTATCTTCTTCTATGACTGTACAGATTAATCTGCCATTTATCGCAGTAGGGAAAGATGGCCCTAAACATATGGATATCACATTAACCAGATCCAAATTTGAAGAACTGACTTCAGATTTGATCGATCAGACAGCAGGACCAGTTCATCAGGCGTTATCTGATGCAGGAATCAGTGTCAGCGAACTTCATATGGTACTGTTAGTCGGCGGTTCTACCAGAATGCCAGCAGTTTCAGAGAAAGTAAGACAGTTAACTGGTAAAGAACCAAGCAAGAATATGAATCCAGATGAATGTGTGGCTCTGGGTGCAGCAATTCAGGGTGGAAAGATCGCAGGAGAAGCAGGGTTAAATGAGATTTTATTAATGGATGTTACACCGTTGTCCTTATCCATTGAGACAGCTGGAGGCGTTGCAACTAGATTGATCGACCGAAATTCCACAATCCCGACAAGATACAGTCAGATTTTTACGACAGCAGCCAATTTTCAGACAACCGTAGAGATCAAGGTTCTGCAAGGGGAACGTGCCATGGCAAGGGACAATCAGGTCCTTGGAACTTTTAAATTAAAAGGAATCAAGAGAGCCATGCGTGGAGTTCCACAGATCGAAGTAACATTTGATATCGATGTCAATGGAATTCTGAATGTATCTGCCAAAGATCTTGCGACAGGAAAAGAACAGTCCATTACGATCACAGCAAGTTCTAACATGTCAGATAAAGACATAGAACGAGCAATGGAAGATGCTAAGGCATATGAATCCGAAGATCAGGAAAAACGTGATGCGATCGGAAGTTATAATGAGGGTGAAAACATGCTTTATAAGGGTGAGGCATATTTAGCCCAGCATAAAAAAGAATTATCCAGAGAACAAAGATCAGAGTTGAAATCAGCAATTAGTGATCTGAAACATTCGATGAAACGGATCAAACCACTGAATATTACAGAAGAACAAGGTAGAGCGATCAAAGAAGCATCGGAACGTCTGAATCAGTTGATACGATAGGAAAGTATTCGGGCCGATTGCATTAATGGATATAAAAATAGAATAAAACAATATTAAAATGGGAAGATTAATGACTATAAACGCAGAAAATATAGTGATAAATCTTCTCATTTTTTGCTATAGACAAATCTATTGTATAGGTGTATGATGCAAATAGTTAGTTAAGACTAACCTAAGGAGGAATCAATGAGATATCAAGTAGAATTAAGTCATGTAAAATGGAAAAAATGTATGCAGATGCAGATGGCGATGCATTGTGCACCTGTGCTTGCAGGGCTAAAGCCATCCAATGCAGTAACTCTCGACTATATTGACTCAAAAGAATTAATTCAGTCACTTGCGGGAAGTGATATCAAGTGTGGACTGATCTATTCAGGAAATGGTAAATGTCTCTGGCTGCTGTATCGTGAACAGCAAGTTAACCAATATCTGATGGATCCAGAAAACCAAAGATTTTTAAAACACTGCGGCTATTCATCCTTTCAGATTCAAAATATCCTTTATACACTTAAGAATCGTTACAGGCTTTACAAAGCAGGGCAGGCAGATTTTCCACATGAACTTGGCTTGATTCTCGGATATCCATTATGTGATGTGATCGGATTTATCAAAAACAACGGACAAAATTGTTTATATTGCAGCTATTGGAAGGTTTACGACAACCTTTCTCAGACGAAAAAGGTCTTTGAAGTTTACGATAAAGTTCGTTTTCAGATGGTCAAACTTGTGGAATACGGAAAGAGTTTTAAAGAACTCGTCGACATGTACACAAATTATCAGGTACCTAGGTATGCTTAACTAAAAATAAAACATTCAAACAAAAAAGAAAGACAATCATTAGGAGGATAAGTCATGAGCGAAGTAATCGTTGCATTTTGGACAGGAACAGGAAATACAGCAGAAATGGCAGAATATGTTGCAGAGGGAATCAAAGAAGGCGGAGCTGAGGCAAAAGTTGTTTCTGTAGACGATATCAGCGCAGCAGATTTAAAAGATGCAAAAGCATTTGCACTTGGATGCCCATCTATGGGAGTTGAACAGTTAGAAGAATCAACAATGGAACCATTTGTTGAAGAAGTCTGCGGATTCGCTTCAGGGAAAACAATCGGATTATTCGGATCTTACGGATGGGGAGACGGAGAATGGATGAGAAACTGGGTAGAGCAGATGGAAGGAGCAGGAGCAACTGTTGTTGGTGGAGAAGACGCAATCTGTCAGGAAGCTCCAGATGAAGATGCTCAGGATGAATTAAAAGCCATGGGTAAACAGCTGGCAGCAATCTAATTTATAAATAAAGAATAAGAAAATAAACAGCCGGGCGTATGGATCATATGTCCGGCTGTATTAAAAACAGCAAGACAATATCTAGAAGGAGGGAACACAAAATGAGTATTGTAATTATTGGAGGACATGACCGCATGGTACGTCAGTATGAAACAATCTGTAAGAAGCATAACTGCAAGGCAAAGATATTTACACAGATGCCATCATGTCTGAATAAGAAAATTGGTAATCCGGATTTAGTCGTATTATTTACGAACACAGTTTCACACAAAATGGTACGTTGTGCTGTCAGTGAAGCAAAGAATAAAAATATTGAAGTAGTAAGAAGTCACTCAAGCAGTCAGGCTGCATTAACGGAAATTTTAGAGCAACGTTGTGAAATTGCATAAAGAAAAAATATAAAAAACCCCTTGACAGTATTTTGAAGTTAGAATATACTAACAAATTGTAAAAGGAAATTAGTTTACACTAACAAAAGATAGTTACAACTAACAATAATAGAGAAAAAGGGGAAGATATCATGCCTTTGATTATGGTTGGAATTGGAGAAACATGTACAATTCAGAGAATCGGTGGAAGTGAAGAAACAAGAAGATTTTTAGCAAATCTTGGTTTTGTACAGGGAGCAGAAGTAACTGTATTATCAGCAATCGGAGGAAATGTCATTGTGAACATTAAAGACTCCAGAGTTGCTATTAATAAGGATATGGCTAGACATATTATGGTTTAATATGTTTGTTATATTGCGTTTATAGGAATAAATTGTCACGTAGCGGTTTATTTGATAGATGCTTGATAGATTTGAAGACAATGAAATATTGAGAAGAAAGGAGATATGACCATGACTTTAGGAGACGCAGCAGTTGGAAGCACAGTTATAGTTGCAAAGATCGATGGAGACGGTGCTTACAAACGTCGTATTATGGATATGGGAATCACAAAAGGAAGCGAAATTTTCATCCGTAAAGTAGCTCCTCTTGGAGATCCTGTTGAAATTACAGTCAGAGGATACGAACTTTCTGTAAGAAAGAATGATGCTCAGTGTGTATTAGTTAAAGAAGCCTAATACATAGGAGTTAGTAGTATCTAATAAAAGTTAGTAATATCTAATATCAAGAAAAGCTATTATTTAAGAGGGGAGCAATTCCCCAGGGAGGTAAAAAAGAAATGGCTATTAATATCGCACTTGCGGGTAACCCGAACTGTGGTAAAACTACCATGTTCAACGCCCTGACAGGAGCTAACCAGTATGTTGGTAACTGGCCAGGTGTTACCGTAGAAAAAAAAGAAGGTAAATTAAAAGGAAAGAGAAAAGGGGAAGACATCACGATCACTGACCTTCCAGGTATCTATTCTCTTTCACCATATACATTAGAAGAAGTAGTCAGCCGAGACTTCTTACTAAATGAAAATCCAGATGTTATCATCGACTTAGTTGATGCAACTAACATCGAGAGAAACTTATATCTGACAACACAGCTGATCGAAACTGGTGTACCAGTTGTCATCGCTTTAAATATGGCAGATTTATTAGAAAAACGTGGGATCAAAATTGATGTGGAACGTCTTTCTATGTTATTAAATTGTCCAATCGTTGAGACATCCGCATTAAAAGGAAAAGGTCTTGATGAAGTAGTAGAAGAAGCAATCAAAGTTGCGAAGAAGAATACCGTAGATCTGCCAAAAGAGATTTTCTCTAAAGACGTAGAGGCAGCGATCGCTGAAGTTAAAAATGTACTTCCATCATCTATTTCTGAAGATAAGAGAAGATGGTATGCAGTTAAATTCCTGGAAAATGACAGCAAAGTAGCAGAAAGCGTAGTACTTTCAGGAAATGGTGCAAAAGTAGTAGAAGATAACAGAACAAAGATTGAAAAAGCTGAAGACGATGATATGGAAAGTATCGTAACAGATGGACGTTATCAGTTTATTCAGAAGATCGTTTCCACTACAGTGAAGAAGAGTGGAGAAAAATTAACGATTTCTGATAAGATCGACCGTATTGTGACAAACCGTATCTTAGGTATCCCAATCTTTATCGCGATCATGTTTGTTGTATACTATATTTCTGTAACAACGATCGGTACATTAGTAACAGACTGGACAAATGATACATTTGTAGCTGAGATGATCCAGCCAGCGGCTCAAAGCTTCTTAGAAGGAATCGGTGCAAGTGCAACAATTCAGGATTTGATCGTTAATGGTATCATTGGTGGTTTAGGAGCTGTCCTTGGATTCGTTCCTCAGATGGCAATCTTATTCTTATTCCTGTCTATCTTAGAAGACTGTGGATATATGGTACGTATTGCGTTTGTAATGGACCGTGTATTCCGTCATTTTGGATTATCAGGTAAATCCTTCATCCCATTACTGATTTCTTCAGGATGTGGAATCCCTGGTATCATGGCATCTAAGACGATCGAACAAGACAACGACAGACGGTTGACAATTATGACAGCAACATTCATCCCATGTGGAGCAAAACTTCCAGTTATCGCTATGATGGGTGGTGTTATGACAAGTTATGCAACAGGAAGTTATAAAGCAGGGGGATTAATGGCACCATGTATGTACTTCATTGGTATCGTAGCCGTATTAGTTGCAGCGATCATCTTAAAGAAGACAAAACCATTCTCTGGAAAGCCAGCTCCATTCGTAATGGAACTTCCACAGTATCATATCCCATCTGCTAAGACAGTATTACTTCATGTATGGGAAAGATTAAAAGGATTCATCATCAAAGCCGGAACAATCCTGTTCTTAGCTTGTGTTGTTATGTGGTTCTTAAGTGGATATGGATTCGTCAATGGTTCATTCGGAGCTGTTGAAGATCCAGGAAACAGTTTATTAGCAGTTATCGGTGGAGCAATCGCACCAATCTTTGCACCACTTGGATTTGGTAACTGGAAAGCTGTTGCAGCTTCTTTATCAGGATTCTCCGCAAAAGAATCTATCGTATCAACAATGGGTGTACTTGCAAATATAACTGGAGATGCATCAGAAGATGCTGTCACAGTAGCAGAAGCAGTAAGAACTTGGTTCCCAAGTGCTGTAGCAGCATTTTCATTCTTACTGTTTAACCTGTTAGACTCTCCATGTTTAGCAGCAATCTCTACAATGGCAAAAGAAATGCAGTCTAGAAAATGGTTCTGGTTTGCGATTCTTTTCCAGAATATTTTTGCTTATGTTGTAACACTGATCGTATATCAGATCGGTACATTTGCAACAGGTGGAGCATTTACAGTAGGAACAGCAGTAGGTATCGTATTATTGCTTGTAATGTTATTCCTGCTATTCAGACCAGATCCATACAAAGATCAGAAAGTATATTCAAAGAGATCTGTTCAGGCGTAGTCGAAATGGTATATAATAGAGGGGCTGGATGTGTAAACATCCGGCTTCTTGCTTATCAAATTTCATATAAAAAAGATATGATATAAAGGAGGGACGATTATGAATCCAGTAAGTATTATCATATTGTTATTGATTATTGCATATTGCGCATTTGTTATTTATAAACAGGTGCAGAAGAAGAAACAAGGCGGATGTGGAGGCAACTGTGCAGGCTGCTCAGGATGCAGCAGTTTTCAGGTGAAGGATTCATCAGTCAAGAAAAAAGGAAGGTAATCAGCAATGGGAAATTCAACAGGTTCTATGTTTTATGCATTTGCAATCTTTATTGGATTATATCTTATCGGAGTGATCGGATACCAGATTTATAAATTGATCCGTAAATTACTAAATAATGTAAAGTAAGAAGAGGTATCATAAAATGGCAGATATTATTATTGTACTCATCCTTATTGTTATCGCAGTTTTTGCGATCAAACAGACAAAGAAACATATGCAAGGGGAAAGTCCTTGCTGTGGCGGAGGATCGGGTACTGTAAAGAAAGTAAAAGAAAAACATTTAGATGGTCCTGTGATGGGAACGAAAACAATGAAGATCAAAGGTATGACTTGTGAGCACTGTGTCAATAATGTGACAAATGCGATCAATAAAGTTGCAGGAGCTTCGGCAAAAGTATCTTTAAAAAATAAAGAAGCAATTATTTCATATGATTGTGAATTAAGTAATATTGAGCTTAGAAAAGCAGTAGAAGATGCAGGATATGAAGTCATATCACTTTCATAAAGAACGGTGTTTTAGAAGAATTTATCGAAACCATCAGAAAACAAAAAAGCACTTTTAAGATCTGTAATATACAGAAAAAAGTGCTTTTGTTTCAAATTATTTGTTTTGATTGCTGAGAGCTTTAATATGTTCTTCAGAATTCAGATGTGCCTTGATCGCATGAAAGCTTTCAGGGCTGATCACATGTTCCATACGGCAGGCATCTTCAGCTGCAATCTCTGCAGGAACTCCAAGTTTGATCAGCATGTTAGATAAAACAGTATGGCGCTCAAAAATCGTATCAGCAATCTTATGACCAGCTTCAGTTAAAGAGATGAAACCATCAGAATCAACGGTGATCATATCAGAATTACGAAGATTTTTCATAGCAATACTGACACTTGGTTTAGAGAAATTCAAATAATGAGCAATATCAATGGATCTTACAGACCCTTTGTTTTGTTTCAAAATTAAAATAGCTTCCAAATAATTTTCAGCGGATTCTTGTATTTTCAAAAAGATTCCTCCTTACTAATAATTGTATATCTAGTCTACAAGATATGTTTATTTTGGTTATCATTGTATCATAAACAGTGTGTATTTTCAATGGAAGCACATGAGAAAAAATACCGTGAAAAAATAAAAAATTTAGGAAAAACTATTGACAAAATGGTTAGGTAATGCTAACCTTATATATGTAATTAGATGAGACTAACTCATCAAGACGACCTTTATATAGTATAATCATTTATGTAGTATGAATGCGAGATAAAGTGTCATGCCATAGACTTTATCCCGCAGTCATGCATACAACAGCAAGGCAAGGTGGAGAACAGCATGTGCCAAGAACAAGTAGAGAAGGCTTTACAACGAAGTGGTAAGAGAATCACACAACAGAGAAAGATTCTACTAGATGTTATTCTGAATGGAGACTGGGAATGCTGCAAAGAGATTTATTACGAAGCAGTCAAACGAGATTCCTCCATTGGAATGGCAACAGTATACCGCATGATGACAACACTCGAAGAGATCGGAGTCATCGAGAGAAGATGTGTATTTCGTGTAAAAGATGAAGTAGAGCTTTAAAAATTAAATCAATCATAAAAAATTAAGAAAGTATTTGGTTTCAATCAATGAAATCAGATACTTTTTCTGTTATAGTTAGAGTAAAAGAAAAGGGAGAATCATGGTTATGAAAAAGATACTATATCATATCTTTCTCTTGCTCTGTATTGCAGTATTTTGCATTAGTACCTATAAGCTGTATGGATATTATAAATCTTATAAAGAAGCGAAAGATACTTATGAAAAGATTAAAAATGACAATGTAAAGAAGACAAATAGAGATAGAACGGTTGATTTTGATAAACTTCGGGCAAAGAATTCAGACATTGTTGGCTGGGTTTACGCAAAGGGGACAGGAATTGATTATCCGATCGTTCAAGGTAAAGATAACGAAGAATATCTTCATATGGATTACAATAAGAAAAAAAGCAGTTCAGGCACGATCTTTTTAGATCACGGATGTGATAAGTCGTTTATCTCAGATAATAATATCATTTACGGACATCATATGAAAAATGGAACGATGTTTGCCAAGCTGCTAAAATTCAGAGAAGAATCATTTCTAAAGAAGCATCACGTGATCATTTTATATACTCCAAAGAAGACAATGCATTTGAAAGTGATCAGTGCTTATGCAGTGAAAGCACAGGATCAAATGCCGATCACATTTGCAAATGAAGTGCAGAAGAAAGAATATATTAAAAAGATCCGAAGAATGAGTGAACCATCGATCAAGCTGGATGATAAGAAGATCGATCGTATTTATACATTTGTGACATGCAGTTATGAAAGAGATGATAATAGGACATATGTACATGCAGTGGAAGAATGACAAGGATGATAGAAAGTGTTAGATCAAGATGAAAAAAATGAAACTGACAAAGAAGAATAAAAAAGAATTAAAGATGATCTGTGGAGTTTTAATCTTTTTTGCAGTGATCTTTATATGGATCGTACAGAATATCGGTCTGCCGATCAAGACACAGGTAGAAAAAGGCCGGATCAAGGTGATCGACATATCATCCTATAACGGAACAGTCAATTGGAAGAAGGTTAAAGACCATAATGTCAATCATGCGATGATCAAGATCGGCTCAGGGATAAATGAGAAGAGATCAGGAAGGAAAGACAGTAAATTTGATGCCAATTTCCGCAATGCAGGATACGCATCGATTCACAGAGGTGTTTATTATTATTCTTATGCGAAGACAACCAGTGATGCAAAAAAAGAAGCCAGACACTGTTTAAAACTCCTCAAAGAGCAGGAAATCGATCCGACAGATTTAGATCTCCCAGTGGCATTTGATATCGAAGAAGAAGCGGTATTTCAGACAGGAATACGTAATGTGACAGCAGTCACGACAACATTTTGTGATGAGATAAAGAAAGCAGGATTTGAGCCTATGGTTTATTCAGGAGCTTCAGCACTTCGAAATTATTTTGAATATAGTAAGATCAGAGAATATAAGATCTGGGTGGCACATTATACGAAAGCATCCGCACCAGCAATCCCATTTTCTTATGATATGTGGCAGTATACAAGCAGAGCTGTTATAAATGGGGCTAATACAGGAATGGGGTATTGTGATCTGAATTATTATCTGGTAGACAAGAATTACAAAGAATAAAAGAACTTCAGAATATGAAAGAAATAACATATTCTGAAGTTCTTTTGGTTTAAAGAAAAGATGATGTAATCTCCATCATGATCGAAAAGAGAAAACAAACAATAAATGCAGCCCAGAAAGAGATGTTTGTAACACGTTTCTTTGGCCAGGTCTGTCGGATATCTTTCTGAAACCATGTTTTTATATAGCCGAGCCGTCCATTCAGATAAGCAATCGCAACGAGCAGAAAGATACTAAAAATAAGTCCGATTAATGCAACAGGAATGGATGCAATGATCGAAGATACCGTTACTGTATTTGCAGTATCAAGATTGTTTACACCAAAAAGTGAAACTTTTGATATTGCATAAGTTAAAAGGATGGAAGATCCATTAAAAATCATGTGAGCAGTTATGGTTGCAAAAATGGAATCCGTTGCTTCTAATAAGCATCCAAATACGATACCCAAAAAGAATGCATAGGAAAACTGCTGAAAGTTCATATGAGCTATACCAAAAAGCAAAGCAGATAATAAGATTCCTTTGATGGGATTAGCTTTTCGCAGTCTGGAATAAAGTACTCCACGGAACAGTATCTCTTCCACAAGACCTGGAAGAAAAGCGGTTGTAAAAACTGATAATCCAAGACTCTGCATCACTTTCTGTGTCATAGTGTTGGTTGTAACATCTTGAAAAAACAAATTGGCGATCATAGTAATAAACCCTGCAACTGGACGGATCGTAAAGGCAAGAAGGATCACGAGAAAAAATGAACCAATATGGATCTTATGCATTCGTAATGTCTTCTTTATATCATCACCGCAGATCTTAAGATAAAGAAAAGCGGCAATGAGCAAAATACCATAAAATAAAGTGGTAAAAAGATATGTGTTGGTAATAAAAATTCCCATTCCAGTGGAAAGTATAAAATATAAGATCACATAAAACAGGCTGAAGCAGCCGGCGGATTTGATATATTTCATGGAATTACCTCGCTATTTTTTTAAGATTCCATTATCTGTAATCGTGATTAGTCCATCCTTTAATAAGCGGCCAACTGCACGTTTAAAAGCAGCTTTACTAAGTCCAAGCTCACGTTCGATCGTAGCAGGTCTCGCCTTATCATTAAATGGAAGACGGCCATCATAGCTTTCAATAGTATCCATGATTAATTTTGCATCACGATCGATCTGAAGGTAAGCTTTCTCATGAGGGCTTAGGGATAATTTACCATCTTCATTCACTTTTGTAACACGAAGCTTAAGCTGTTCACCAATTACGATCTTATTGTGGATCTCGCGTTTTGGAATACGTCCAAGGAACTGATCTTCTACAGCAACAAAAGCACCATGATCAGGGTTGATGTTATAAACAGTGGCATGCACCCAATCATTGACTTTAAAATGGTGATCTGTCGATAATAATTTACCAATCTTCATTGTCGCACAAAGACGATAACTCTTATCAATATAAAGAGAAACCAGATATTCTTTATTTGGACGGATATGTCCTAACTGTTCTTTAAATGGAAGGAACAGATCTTTTTCTAGCCCCCAGTCAAGGAAAGCACCAATCTTACTAACTTCTTTGACACGTAGAGGGCGGATTGCACCTAATGTGATCTTTGGAATATGAACGGTAGCAATTGGGCGATCCTCAGAATCCTTATAAACAAAACATGAAATCTGATCACCGATCCTTGCACCATCTGGAACTTGTTTGGCAGGAAGAAGGATACTTCCATCTGTTACATCCTTTTGGTCATTGACATAAACACCAAACTCCTTTTTCTTCACAATATATAAATCTTGAAATTTTCCTAATTGAATCATATTTATCCTCTTTCTTAATTTTTAGATTTGTCAGACACTTAATCGTTGATTTTTGTCGTTTTCACACATTATAACACAGTTCCATAAAAAAGCGAAAGAAAAAGCCTGAAAACAGCATAAAAACGTGGTTTATTTGAAGTTTTTACTTGACTTAGATGAGGAAAGCCTATAGAATTATCTTATGCAAATTCAAAGACATATACAATTATGTTTGAGTTGAGATTAGGAGGAAAATTTAATGAACAAGACAGAATTAGTTGCAGCAATTGCAAAGAAAACAGAATTGTCTAAAAAAGATGCAGAAAAGGCATTAAAAGCTTTTACAGATGTAGTTGCAGAAGAATTAAAGAAAGGTGAGAAGATCCAGTTAGTAGGATTCGGAACTTTTGAAGTATCTGAAAGAGCTGCAAGAGAAGGAAGAAACCCTCGCAGCGGAGAAGTTATGCACATTGCAGCTTCTAAAGCACCTAAATTCAAAGCAGGAAAAGCTTTAAAAGATATTGTAAACGAATAGAATGTTCATTTGATATTACATTAACTGCCGGTTTCTATGGATCCGGCAGTTTTTCTATAAAAGCTAAGCAGAGTACCACGTCCATAGGAGCAACTGCACCGCATGGGCGTGGGTGAATGCGTCCTGACGCACCCAGACTTTATTTTATTCCTTGATTTTTGATATATTGTTGGATAACTTTCAGACTGTTTTCACTCACGGACGAGATAAAATAACTGTCTGACCAGAAGTAAGGCTTCCAGTAATACTTCTTTAAAATCGTATCTCCATACAGCTTTCTGGATCTTCTGGCAGTTTGTGTCTTTAGGACGTTGGCAAGTTCTGCCGGAGATGTCATGGTGTCTGCTTCCAGAAGGATATGAACATGGTCTGGTTCGCCATTGATCTCCAATATATGAAAGCCTCTTTGATCTGCAACGTAACGGATCCTTTCATAAACAGCATCACGGACTCTGTTAACTAAGATGGGATGTCGGAATTTCGTAACAAATACGATATGATACTGAAGTAAAAAGCAACTGTGCCTGTGGATATAATAATCTGTATTATTTTACTTTCGCATGATGTATCCCCCTTTACAGCTGAACATATGTTTGGCATAATTATATTATAGAAATACAATGTTTTCAAGACATTAGAAAGGATATGATCATATGGCATTTTCCGTAACACAACGGGTGATATCATCCGAAGATATGATCTACAGTTATTGTGATGACTTCTGCAGAAAAGCGAAGTTATTATATAATGCTGCTCTTTTTCGTATCCGTAACATCTTTACTGGATATGAAAAAGAACATCGGACAGACAATGAAGAAGATGTCTTTTGTGAGATTCATGTATTACAAGATGTTCATCCTCAGATCCATGTCCGAAAAGTGATCTCTTACAACCATCTGGAGAAGCTGATGCGTGTCACGGAAAATCCGGATTTCTTTATCGGACTGCCGATGCAGACAGCACAGGCGATGGTAAAGCAGGCTGTCACAGATTTCAAAAACTGGCTGGCTTCTTTAAGAGAATATAAAAAACATCCGGAAAAATTTTTAGGCAGACCAAAGATGCCCCACTATAAAAAACAAGACCTTGCAACAGTGATCATCACCAATCAGGATGCTGTTTTATATCCGTCAGAAACTGGAGTATCCTTAAAACTGCCGATCATAAAGAAACGTCTGAGTTTTTCTAATATTTCTGAACATGCTTTCTTAAAAGAAGTCCGGATCAAACCTTATCATGGAAGATTTCTGTTCTGTCTGACATTTGAAGAACCAGAGCCAGTGATCGAAACTTCCATGCCTTATACCTGTGCCATTGACTTCGGGACCGACAACTTCGCAGCTATCGTATGTGATGATGGTTCATCTGCAATCTACAAGGGCGGAGCTGTCTTATCCGATACTCAGTGGTTCCATAAACAAAAGGCAAAGTACGTTTCCATCCTGACAAAAGGATATAAAAACCAATATGCAGCATCAAAGAGATCATCTGATCTCTCTTATCGTCATGCAAACTTTGTAAAGGATCAGTGTCATAAGATCAGCCGGAGTATCATTGATTTCTGTGTAGATCATCAGGCGGGGACTTTGATCTTTGGTGTGAATCCGTTATGGAAACAGAATTCCAGGATTGGAAAAATCAACAATCAGAAGTTCGTCTCCATGCCGATCGCTTTTCTACGATCTATGATCACATATAAAGCATTGAATGCAGGGATCAAGATCATTGAGCAGGAAGAAAGTTATACCTCCAAAGCAGATATCACAACAAAAGACTATATTCCTACCTATGGTGTGGATGATAAAGATGCACAGTTTTCCGGGCTTCGTATCAAACGAGGTCTGTATCGTTGTGCAGATGGAACGATCCTGAATGCTGACTGTCATGCAGCAGCGAACATCATGAGAAAAGCAGTTCCGGATATTTGGGATCGAACAACAGACTTTTCTTTTCTGGCAAGTCCAAAAGTGTATGGATTCCACGAACTGAACCCTAAAAGTATTCCCGTCAAAGGGATAGCGGCATAAGTGAATATGCCCTGATCGGTACGAACAGCCAGAATCTTCTGGTCAGAGATGAGTAATTGTTACGACTGTCAGAAGCCTCTTCCATAGGAACTACTGTACCGCATGGGAGAGGTAATTCACTTCAGCAATATAACATAGAAGAAAGAAGGAGACATAATCATGCGTTTAGACAAGTTTTTAAAAGTATCCAGACTGATCAAGAGAAGAACTGTTGCGAATGAAGCCTGTAGTGCAGGAAGAGTTCTAGTGAACGGCAAAGCAGCGAAAGCTGGAACGAATGTGAAACCAGGAGACAGAATTGATATCCAGTTTGGAAACAGAGAGACAGCAGTAGAAGTACTTTCTATAGCAGAGACAGTGAAGAAAGATGAGGCAGCAGATCTGTATAAGTTTTTATAGGTATGTTTTATAAGCTTCGTTCATAAGATGTATAAAACATTTTGGGAGGAAGTTTTGTATGATAGAAGAGAGACAACCTTTAAGAGCACATAAGATCAGTTTATCAAATCGATCTCTAGGAGTGATCACAGGGGTAAAAGATGTTGTTTCATTTGATCTTAATGAGATCATTCTTGACACAGATCAAGGACTTTTAATGATCAAGGGAAAGAATCTCCATGTAAAGAAATTACTGGTAGAGAAGGGTGAAGTAGAGATTACAGGAAAGATTGACAGTTTTTTATACTCTAATATAGAAGAGCCAGGAAGGAAAGAAGGATTCTTAGGAAGGTTACTGAAATAATGAAAGAGATTGTAACCGATCCTTTGTTATTTTTTCTTGCCTCAATTTTGTTTGGTGTATGTCTGCAGGCAGTATATGATATTATTCGTGGGATTCGAAGAGTATTTTATCATAAGAGCATGTTGATATTCATAGAAGATATAGGATTTGGAATATTTACAGCAGTGATGGCATTTATATTTCTTTGTACATATAACGATGGCGAGTTAAGAGGATTCTTTTTCCTCGGAATTGTGATCGGAATGATTCTATATTATCAATTATGCAGCAAGTTCCTTTTGAGGGCTGTCATACATATTACAGAGAAGCTAAAGAAGATCATAAGGCAATTTGAAAAAGTATGTTTAAGACCAGGAATTCATATCAAGAGAAACCTGAAATGGCAATTGAAAAAAGAAAAAAAACAAGTTACAATGGCACTAAAGAAACAAATAAAAAGAGGTGGTAAAAGTGACAATACGAAAGAAACAAAATAAGCTGGATCAGAGGACAAAGATCATCATGATCATTGTTCTGATATTTGTAGTCATTTTAGCATTTTCCTATATCAATCTACGACAGAAATCAAAGAAGATCGCCAAAGAGCAGCAGCAGGTGGAATCCCAGATCAAGAAACAAGAAGAGAAGAAAAAAGAATTAAAGAAGAAAAAAGAATATATCAAGACAAAAGAATTTATTGAAAAGACAGCCACAGAGAAGTTTGGACTATTGTACCCGGGAGAGTACTTACTCAAAGGATCAGATGACTGATAAACAACAGAATTAAAAAATTCAGGGGGGGGGGAACAAACGTTCCTCCCTTCGTTTGCTTATAATGTGAAAGACGAAATTTTAGCTAAAGATAAAAGGCGAAAATTTCGTCTTTTTTTTCCGCCTTAAGTGGAAAAAGACGAACTATATTCTTATGTGCATATTGCATATAATTTAGTACAGAAGGAGAAAAGTAATGGAAATATCAAACAAACGATGTATCCAGATTCTGAAATTATTGTTGAAAAATAAAGAATGTATGACAGGAGATAATCTTGCAGTTGCAATCGGAGTGTCTTCAAGAACCATTCGAAATGATATGAAAGATTTAAATAGAGCATTGGAAGATCATGGTGCAAGCGTTGTATCAGAGATTGGACAAGGATATTATTTAAAGATTGAAGATCAGGAAAAATTTTTAGCATTTCAGAATGAGATGGAAGAACAAAAAAGAGAAAAAGATTTTAAAAATATTATTCCATCAGAGCCAGAAGACAGAGTAAAGTATATTATTTCAAAGTTATTGCTGTCGATACTCAATGGAAGAAAAGAAAAAATAGAGTTTTTTGATCTGGAAGAAGAACTTTTCATTAGTACTTCTACTTTAAAGAAAGACTTTCGCAATATCGATAAAGTCTTAAAACCTTACGATCTTAAAATCAGTATCACAAAGAAAGATGGTGTGAAGATCGTAGGAGATGAGGCGAAGATACGATATTGTATTTCAGAATATATCTTTAACAGCAAAGGGTATTTTGGAATAGAAGAAAATCAATTTTATCAAAGTATTTTTAAAGAACAGGAAATTGAAAAATTAAGAGAAATCTTACTTGATGTAATTTCAGTTTATAATTTAAGACTTACAGATCTGGCATTTAAAAACGTTTTGATTCATAGTCTGATCATGTTAAAACGCTTTGCAAGGCAAAAGAGTGTGACATATGAAGAAAATGACATCAAAACATTTGAAAAGAAAGTTGAATTTGAATGTGCTCAGGAGATCATTAAACGCATTCAGCAAGAATTTCAAGTAGATCTTGGAAATGAAGTTTATTATTTGACACAGCACCTGATTTCAAGTCAGAGATTTTTGATTGATGATCCAAAAGAAGATTATGAATATAAAAATGAAATTGAAAAAATTCTGATAAAGATCAAGGAAGAGACAAACATTGATCTTTCCGATGATAAACAGCTGATTAATGGATTGGCAATGCACTTGAGTGCGGCACTTCAGAGAATGCGGTTCGATATGAATATTCGAAATGAATTTTTAGATTCGATCAAGAATATGTATCCACTGGCATTTGAACTTGCAGTGATCGCAGGAGAGATCATTGAAGAGAATTTCCAGTTTAGGACACAAGAAAATGAAATCGGTTTCTTGGCGATGCATTTTGGAGCAGCATTGGAAAGAAAAGGGCTTAATGAGAAAAAACCAAGAAAGAAAGCAATTATCGTGTGCTATGCAGGAGTTGCAACAGCGATGCTGATCAAAGAAAAGATTGAACAGAATTTTGGACATAAGATTGAAGTGATCAAAACATGTTCGCAACAGGAAGTAAGTCAAGAGTTGATCGATCAGGTGGATCTTGTATTGACAACGGCAGAACTTTCAGAACTTCAATCTGACAAAATAAAGAAAATAAACCTGTTTCTGGATGAAACAGATATTCAGCTCATAGGAAATATTTTAAAAGAAGATCAAAAAGATGAAATTGATTATCGAAAGATTTTTCGAAAAGAATTATTTTTCTATGATGTGGAATTTAAGAATAAAGAAGAGATTCTTGAACATATGACAAGAGAGATGCAGATACGAGGACTGATCAGTAAAGAAGGAAGTAAATCCGTATTTAAAAGAGAAGAAATGTCGACGACAGAACTGGGCAATATGGTAGCAATACCGCATGCAATGTCAAATGACTCTGAAGAGGCAGTCGTATCCGTTATGATCTTAAAGAAACCAATCCTCTGGGAAAATGAAAAAGTGCAGGTTGTACTTTTACTCAATGTACCAAAGTCACAATACAATATGTGGGAAGTTGTATTTAAACGATTATATCAATATCTGATTGGTGATCAAGGGGTTACAAAATTAATCAAAGATAAAGATTATGATGATTTTATTTGTCATTTGGAAAGAAATGAATAGGAAGGAAATATCATGGAATCACTAGTATTAAATAAAGACAACGTTAAATTGAAGGTAAAAGCTTCTGATTGGGAAGAAGCGGTTAGAATTGGGGCAGGAATGCTTGTAGAACAAGGATGTGCAAAACAATCTTATGTTGATGGTATCATTGCTTCTGTCAAAGAATTAGGGCCTTATATTGTCATTGCAGATGGAATCGCAATGCCGCACACAAGACCAGAACAGGGAGCTATTGGGATTGGTTGTAGTCTGATCACACTGGATCAGCCAGTAAAATTTGATGGAGATGACAGTGAAGTAAAAGTTATGATCTGTTTTTCAGCAGTAGACAGTGAAAGCCACATGGATATTCTTAAGATGATCGTTGAGTTTGTAGAGCGCGGACTCATTGATGATATAGCTAAAGCAACGACTTATGAAGAGTTACTTGAAGTGATCAAAGAGAAATAGTTTTAAAAAAGAAAGGAGACAAAACTATGTTACAGATTTTAACAGTATGCGGAGCAGGACTGGGAAGCAGTTTTGCATGTCAGATGAGTGTAGACGCCGTATTAAAGGAACTGGGTGTGGAGGCAAAACTTGACCATACAGACATCTCTAGTGTAGGGGGAGCAAAGGCTGACATCATTCTTTCAGGAAAGAACTTTGAGAAACAGTTTGAGCGTTATACACTGGACTGTCCAACAATTTTTCTCGATCGATTGGTCGATAAAAATGAGATCAAAGAAAAACTGACACCGGTTTTAAAAGATCTTGGAGTTTTATAAAACTAGCAAAATAGAAAGTGAGGAGAAAAAATGCAGGTTTTAAATTTTATCATTAAGAACATCCTGACACAGGCAGCTGTTGTCGTAGGACTGATCGCACTGCTTGGTTTAGTGTTACAGAAAAAACCAATTGGTACTGTTGTATCAGGAACAATGAAAACTATCTTAGGATTCTTAGTATTATCCGCAGGTTCAAGCGTTATCCAGGGATCATTAGCTATTTTTGGTGATCTGTTTAATAAGGCTTTTGGACTTAAGGGTCTTGTAGCATCTATCGAAGGTATTAACGGTCAGGCAATGACAGACCTTGGACTTGGATCAGAGATCGCTATCACATTAGCAGGTATCTTTATTGTTAATATTATTTTAGCTCGTATTACACCATTTAAGTACATCTTCTTAACAGGACAGGCTTTATTATGGGAATCTACACTTTGCGTAGTATTTGCTTACTTCTGTGGATTAAGAGGACTTCCATTGATCATCATAGGATCAATCGTTGGTGGTGCATTTGCAACATTAATGCCAGCATTCGCACAGCCAGTTATGCGGCAGATCACCGGTAGTGATGATATCGCATTAGGACATTTCTGTACATTTGGATATATGTTCACAGCATTAATTGCTAAATTAACAGGTGATAAATCTAAATCAACAGAAGATGTTGCATTACCTAAGAGTCTTGAATTCTTACAGGATACATATTTATCAGTAATGGTAGTTATGGTGCCATTTTACTTGATCGTAGCAATCTTTGCAGGACCTAAAGCATGTGCTGAATATGCAGGAGCTACAAACTACATCGTATTCATGTTCTTACAGGCATTACAGTTTGTAACAGGTTTATACGTATTAATGGCCGGTGTTCGTTTACTGTTAGCTGAATTAGTACCAGCTTTCCAGGGAATCTCTATGAAACTGGTTCCAAATTCAAAACCAGCCTTAGACTGCCCAGTATTATTCCCATATGCACCAAACGCAGTAATCTTAGGATTCATCTTTACAACAATCGGATCTATCATCGGTATGTTCTTAACACCAATGCTTGGATTACCAATGATCTTACCTGGAGTTATGAGTAACTTCTTCGCAGGTGGTACAGCTGGTATCTTTGCTAACCAGGTTGGTGGACGTCGCGGAACGATTATTGGATGTATTGCACATGGTATCTTCATCATGATCTTACCAGCTTTACTTTCCCCAATGCTTGGACAGATTGGATTCCAGAACATGACATGTACAGACGTAGATACTGTAGTAACAGGATTCTTCTTCATGATCATTAAATCTATCGCAGGAATCTTCTAAGATTAGAAAGCAAAAGATCATTATAGAAAGTTATACAGGAGGGATGATCAATGTTTTTCTTTGGTAAAAAGAAGAAAGAAAAGAAGCAAGAGCAGGCAGTTCCTGTTGTAAATAAAGAGGAATTGATCGCGAAAGCTTCAGAAAAAGTAACAGAATTAGAAAGTAAAACAGGGGATGAGAGAGTTTCATTATTAAACGAAATCGGATCCCTGTATACACAAGCAGAAGAAACAGATCTGGCAATCCAATATTATGAAGAAAGCTTGGAACTTTGCAAGCAGCACGGAAAAGCGAGCACAGATCTAATGAAACTTTACAATAAAAAACGTCAAGAAGCTGCAGAAGCGAAAGATGATGAAAAAGTAAAGGAATATATGGATAAGGTTCAGAACCTGATGCAGATGTCAAAGGATATGATCCGAGGAAATGCATAACATTTACGGGGAGGAAATTCCTCCCCGCAAACATATAATTCATTCGCAACGTATAAGGCAAAATTAAAGGAGTAAAGAAATGTATAAAAATTTGATTGAATTATTTAAAGAAAATGAAGGTAAAGGAGCAGTAGGAGCATTCAACTTACATTGTTTTGAAATGCTTCCAGCAATGATTCAAGCAGCAGAAGAACTGAACGTTCCAATCATTATCCAGACTTCTCTTGGAACAGCTGAATATATTGGTTTTGAACCATTGATCGCAGCTGTAAAAGCTTTAGCAGAAAAATCTTCTGTAAATGTAGCTCTTCATATGGACCACTGTAAAAGCATTGAAGCACTGAAAAAAGCAATCGATCTTGGATATTCTTCTGTAATGTATGATGGATCTGCATTACCAATTGAAGAAAATATCAAAAATACACAAGAAGTTGTAGCATACGCTCATGCACATGGAGTATCTGTAGAAGGTGAAATCGGATCTATCGGTGGAGCTGAAGAAGGTGTTGTAGTAGAAAAAGACGCTGCAATGTATACAAAACCAGAAGATGCACTTCATTATGTTAATGAAACACATGTAGATGCATTAGCAGTATCTATTGGTACAACACATGGTCAGTTCAAATCTAAAGCTAAGATCAATTATGAATTATTAACAGAATTAAAAGCTAAATTAGGACCTGTTGGATTAGTTCTTCATGGAGGAACAGGAGTATCTGATGAAGATATGAAACGTTGTGTACGTGAAGGAATGAAAAAGATCAACGTGGGAACAGAATTAAATAAAAACTATATTGAGGTTGTCAGCAAAACATTCACAGCTGATGATGTAACACCACTGACATCTTTAAGAAATCTGTTAGGACCAGCAAATGAAAGAATCAAAGAAATCGTTATAGATAAGGCTTCATTATTTAAATTATAGGATAAAAAAGTTTAAATAACCCTCTTATATTATATAATTCATCAGGTGCGGCAGGGAGGAATGAATCCCTGCCGCATTTAACTTTTTAGAAAAATATCTATCATTTGAGCGGAGGAAATAAGCATGAAAAAAACGATCGTATTGCTTGCAGGATACCCGGCAACAGGAAAAAGTTATCTTTGTAATAAAATATTAGAAAAACTTCCAGACTTTTTGATCGTATCTCAGGATGATATGAAAGAAAAATTATTTGACCAGTATGGATTTGATAATATGGAAGAAAAAGTAGCCATTGAAAATCAGAGCTGGGAACAGTACTATGAAGTTATGGAAGAAGATCTTAAGAATGGGGATTCCATTATTTCAGATTACCCATTCAGTGTAAAACAGAAAGACAAGATTAAAAATCTTGCAGAGAAATATGAATATCAAGTTGTAACATTCCGCTTGATCGGAGATCTAGAAGTTTTATTTAAGCGTTCACAAAAGAGAGATTTGGATCCAAAGAGACATTTAAGTCATCTGGTATCACGTTATCATAAAGGTGATGTACTAGAAGACAGAAGCAAGGCGGATTGTCTTGTAACCTATGATATTTTTATGGATCGTTGCAAGAACCGTGGATACGGAACATTTGAACTGGGACATCTGATCGAAGTTGATGTAACAGATTTTTCGAAGATTGATTACCCAGCATTGATCAAAGAATTATGTGATCTTGTAGAAGAATAAAGGAGAAACAGATGGGAAGTATTTTTTGTATCGGACAGTCAGCGTATGATATCACGATTCCGCTTGACGGCGCGATCTGTGAGAATCAAAAATACCGCGTGACACAAAAAGAAGAATGTGGAGGCGGACCTGCATTTAATGCTGCATATCTGTGTGCAATGTGGGGAGAAAAAGTAGAATTGATCAGCCGGATCGGAAACGATACTTACGGGAAACGATTGTTAGAAATTGCTGCACAGGCTGGGATCGGAACCAATTATCTGATCAAGGATGATGAGATTGAAACACCGCATAGTTATATTTTTTCAAATCAGGAAAATGGATCAAGAACGTTATTTAATTTCCCAGGTGAGAAAAAAGACATTGAATATACATATCCGGATGAAGAAGTCTCTGTTATCTTAAGTGATGGACACGAACCAGAGATCAGTGTGGAGGCAATTCATCATTATAAGAGTGCCATTTCGATCGTAGATGCAGGGACATGCAGAGAAAGTACAATGCAGGTAGCAAAAGAAGTAGATTATCTGGTATGTTCTGAAGATTTTGCAAGACAATATACAGGAAAGACGATCAATCTTAATGATCCAAAGAAAGCATGTGAAATCTTTGAAGAAGTAGAACAGATCAATCATAAGCATGCAGTGGTCACACTGGGAGAAAAAGGATTATTATATCGTAGAGATGGAAAGATCACATTGATGCCAGCATTTAAAGTAAAAGCAGTCGATACAAATGGTGCAGGGGACATTTTTCATGGTGCATTTGCATATGCGATCAAGCAGCAATTGGATTTTTATGATGTATTAAAAATAAGCTCTATGGCGTCTGCGATTTCCGTGCAGACATTAGGAGCACAATCCTCTATACCACAATTAACAAAAGTAACAAGCGAACTTCAAAAGAAGGGAAATCATTATGACAAGAGAAGATATCTTTAAAACTGTTGATCACACACTATTAGCACAGACAGCAACTTGGGAAGAAATTAAAGAAATATGCGATGATGCGATCAAATACCAGACAGCATCTGTATGTATTCCAGCATCTTATGTAAAAAGAGCAAAAGATTACGTTGATGGGAAAATGGCAATCTGTACAGTGATTGGATTCCCAAATGGATATAGTACAACAGCAGTCAAAGAATATGAAACAAAAGATGCTATATTAAATGGTGCAGATGAAATTGATATGGTCATCAACTTAGGAGATGTCAAAGATAAACATTTCGATAAGATCAAAGGCGAAATTGCGTTATTAAAGAGCGCATGTGGAGATAAAATATTAAAAGTTATCATCGAAACATGTCTGTTAACAGAAGAAGAAAAGATTAAGATGTGTGAGATCGTAACAGAAGCAGGAGCAGATTTCATCAAAACATCTACAGGATTCTCAACATCAGGAGCAACATTTGACGATATTGCTTTATTTAAGAAACATGTTGGAGAAAATGTAAAGATTAAGGCAGCAGGAGGAATCAGTTCCTTTGATGATGCTGAGAAATTTATCGAACTTGGGGCAGACCGCCTTGGAACAAGTCGATTAGTAAAAATCGCTAAAGCAGAAGCTTAAACAATTTGAGAATATTTATCGTTAACAAAAGGGAATGTTGCATTCGTGCAACATTCCTTTTACCATTTTAGATTGTAAAATCCGACTTATCCAAGGGACTTGAAGACTTTTAATCATAAAATCAAGAAAAATTCAAGCTGTTGGATGTATGTTGAACATTATCGATTTACAATTTTTGTAGTGGTAGGCAGATGGTTTATTATAAATATTAATACAGTAAAACATACATGCAAGTCTACTCTACAAATTCCATATCTCAATCGTTTTCAGTAATTTTTCTTTCGTATCCACATCAAGTTGCATGATCGCATTATAAAGTTTACGATCAAGCGCAGTTTCTGAATATTCTGGATCTAGAGTACCAACGAGGGAATCCAGAGAGCAGCCACAAAGTTTCGCATAATATGTTAAAATACGCAGAGACATAGCAGTACGGTTATTTTCTACATTGCTGATATAACCAGGCGTTACACCAAGAGCCTCAGCAACTTGATTTTGTGTTAAACCCATTTTTTGACGGATATGTTTGATATGAGTACCATAATTTTCAGAGTTCATATGATAGAGTCCTTTCTGTATATTATTCATAAATAAATTATATAATAAATGAGGATGAAAATGTAGCTATTAATAGAATAGAATGTGTGAAATGGATATAAATGGAAGTTGATGGCTGATGATGTAAGTGTCAAAAGTATAAATTGCATTATCTTCAAAGAAAAGCATATACACCAATCGACAAAAGATAGAATTGAAAAGATTTTTCAAGAACCCTAAGGGATGTTGCATTATTGCAGCATTCCTTTTATCATTTCTAAGAGAAGCGATAAAAGGGAGAAGGTCATGTCAAAAGAAATATCAAGACAGGAAAAAGAAGATTATATTTAACACCAATGGGATTATCAAAAGGACAGCAATGTTTAGAGAGAAAACGCTGTCTGACAGAATTTTTGAGATTGGTCTCTGGTATAGATGGAAGTATTGCAAAGGAAAATGCATGTGCGATCGAACATATTTTAGATGAACGTATCATAACAGGAATCCGTATGTTTATGGAAAATCGTCACACATATTCTTATATGACAAGAGGAAATGACCTGAATCTGATGTTCCCAGAAGGAAAAAGAAAAATGCCAATAGCCTTTTTTGAAAAAAGAACATCTCATCCGAGAATTTTAGCAGCAGAATATGATCAGTTTAAGAAAAAGGCTGAAGTTGTGATCAGTGAAGAAAGTTATCTTTATCTGATTCCGGAAGATAAGAATATGTTAAATAAAGAAATAAAATATCAGTATGGAAATCAGTGGATGATCGCGAAAAAAGAAAATGGAGGATTTGGAATCCTTACAGAAGTATTGTAATGCACAATACGAAGAAACGATAAACTCTCAGACGGAATTATATATCGCAATATGCGATGACAAAGAGGAAGAAGTGAGAGAAGAACAGATAAAGGTACTAGATGTGTCATTGATATAGAGGAGATGAAATATGGGAAAAAATCCGATCCGCTTTTTATGGATGATAGCAGGATTTTTGTGTTTAGTTTTAGGAACCGTCGGTGTTGTTCTGCCAATCCTGCCAACGGTACCATTTTATATGGCAACAGTTTTTTGTTTTGCCAAGGGTTCAAAGAGAGTACATAGATGGTTTTTAGGAACAAGATTATATAAGAAACATTTAGAAAGTTTTGCAACAAACAAAGAGATGACAAAGAAAACAAAAACTTCGATCCTCACAACCGTAACGATTCTGATGGCAATCGGATTTTTTATGATGAAAGATGTTCTGATCGGGCGGCTGATTTTAGCAATCGTATGGATCTTTCATATTTTATATTTGGGATTCAGAGTTGGAACAGTAAGTGAAACACAAGGGAAGGAAATCACATATGATTAAAACAAGACTGGTAAGATTACTGTCACATACAAAAAAATATATTGTGCAAACGGTTTTATTTCCTTTGTTGGTGAATCTGGATGTGGGAAAAGCACATTGGCCTCAATCTTAACAGGAAGAAATTGTGGATATCATGGCAAAATCAAGGTGTCAGGTGTGGATCTTTCTAAGATTAAGGAAGAAAACTTGATGTCTTATATGACAAAGATTACACATAACAGCTATTTATTCGCAGGAACTGTGGAAGAAAATCTAAAAATGGCGAAGCCAGATGCCACGAAAGCAGAGTTAGAGGCAGTTCTTAAAAAAGTCAATTTATTAGGATTTTTAAAGGAACAAGATGGATTAGATACAATCTTATCAGAACGTGGGGAAAATCTTTCTGGAGGTCAAAGACAAAGACTTGCCCTTGCAAGAGCACTTCTTTTTGATACACCGATCTATATATTTGATGAGGCAACATCGAACATTGATATGGAAAGTGAAGAGATGATCATGGATGTGATCCGGGAATTATCTAAAATAAAAATGATCTTGTTCATCTCACGTAGATTATCAAATGTTGTAGAGTCTGACTGTATTTATATGATACAGGATGGAATCGTAAAAGAAGAAGGAACACACGAGCAGTTGATGAAGCGACAAGGTCTATACAGGAATTTATTTGTGAAACAGAAAGAACTTGAATCCTATGCACAAAAGAAGCCAGATGATGAGCATTTACAAGAAAAGGCGGTGTAAGATGGAAAATACAACAATAAAAAGAAGAAGTTCAATAAAGATCATGGGGAAAATGATCGGCCTTGTAAAACCGCTGGCCCATATTATGACAGCAGCAGTACTACTAGGAACATTGGGTTATTTATGTGCGATATTTTTGACGATTACAGCAGGAAAAGGCTTGTTATTAGCAATGAAAGGAGTTAAGATCAAAAACTATCTGATCGCATTAGTGATTTTAGCCGTCATGCGAGGAATGCTTCATTATGCAGAGCAGTATTGTAATCATTTTATTGCATTTAAATTATTAGCGATCATCCGACATAAAGTATTTGCAGCCCTCAGGAAACTTTGTCCAGCAAAATTAGAAGGAAAAGAAAAAGGAAATCTGATATCTATCATAACAACAGATATCGAATTGTTAGAAGTATTTTATGCACATACGATATCCTCGCTTATGATCGCAATCTTAACATCTTTGATCATGATCATTTTTATCGGAAATTTCCATGTATATGCAGGAATCTTTGCGTTATGTGCTTATTTACTGGTAGGATGTGTGATCCCTCTTTGGAATGGAAAAAATGGCGGACAAAAAGGAATGGAATTTCGCTCTGGATTTGGAAGCTTAAATAGTTTTGTTCTAGAATCACTGCGAGGAATTGACGAGACGATCCAATACGGCCAGGGAGAAAAAAGAAAAGAGCAGATGAGTCAAAAATCCATCGAATTAGGAATTTTGCAAAAAGACTTAAATCGTATGGAAGCGATGCAAAGAGCAATCACGAATCTTGTGATCCTTACATGCTCTTTTGGAATGTTCTTTTTAATGTTTCATCTCTATCAAAAAGGAAATATAACATTTGACCAGATGATCCTAGCAACGATCGCAATGATGGGATCCTTTGGTCCAGTTACAGCATTATCGAGCTTGTCAAATAATCTGAATCAGACATTGGCAAGTGGTGAGCGAGTCCTGTCTTTGCTAGAAGAAACTCCAATGGTAGAAGAACTAGAAGGGGAACAGTCATTTGATTTTGAAGGAGCATCTGTTTGCAATGTTACTTTCTCTTACGATAAAGAAGTGATCCTAAAGGATTGTAATATCAATATGGAACAAGGAAAAGTTATAGGAATCTACGGAAAAAGCGGTTGCGGAAAATCAACGTTATTAAAATTATTAATGCGATTCTGGGATGTAGATCAAGGAAAAGTCATGATATCAGACCAAAATATCAAAGAAATTCCAACCAAAACCTTAAGAAATACACAATCCTACGTGACACAAGAAACCGAACTCTTCCACGACTCCATTGTAAACAGCATTGCGATCGGAAAACTAGGAGCAAGCAGAGAAGAAATCATACAAGCTGCCAAAAAAGCCTCCATCCACGAAATGATCACATCCCTTCCAAACGGATACGACACCGAAGTAGGAGAACTAGGGGACACCCTGTCAGGTGGAGAAAAACAACGAATCGGAATCGCCAGAGCCTTCCTACACGACGCCCCAATGCTACTACTAGACGAACCAACAAGCAACCTAGATTCATTAAACGAAGGAATCATCCTAAAATCACTAGAACAAGAAAGCACAGGAAAAACAATAGTACTAGTATCCCACAGAGAATCCACCATGGGAATCGCAGACAAAGTAATAAATATGGAAGCAGGGCGAGTATCGTAATATAAAGTATCGGTTATACCAAAGACTTTGGTGTATGTTGCTGAATAAAATGCGTGTTCTACCCAGATACTCCTTACACTTACATATTCAACGAATTTTAGAATATAAACAAATTAATTCAACAATAATATCAACACAATGATTCATCCCTTCCACCGTAATATGTTCATAAGGTCCATGATAAGCATGACCACCAGTTCCAAGATTTGGACAAGGAAGTCCACGAAAACTTAACTGACAGCCATCTGTACCTCCACGGATTGGAAGAACCAAAGGAGTAACGCCTGCCATCTCGCAGGCTTTTTTTGTGTTTTCAATTAAATGAGGGCAATCTTTGATGATCTCTGCCATGTTCTTATATTGATCAGTGATCGTAAGAGAAACACATCCATCTCCCCACTTTTCATTCATATTCTTTGTGATCAAACGTAAAGTTCCTTTTTTCGCTTCAAAAAGATTAGGATCATGATCTCTCACAATATAATGCAATGTCGCGTGGCTCACATCGCCAGACATATCGATCAGATGGTAAAATCCTTCATAATCTTCGGTATTTCGAGGTGTTTCCATTGAAGGAAGACAAGCATTGATTTCCATAGCAACAAGAGAAGCATTGATCATGATATCTTTAGAAGAACCAGGATGTACATTAAATCCTTCAATTTCAAAATCAGCTTTGCAAGCATTAAAATTCTCAAACTGAATCTCACCTTCTGTATCACCGTCTAATGTATAAGCAAATTTTGCACCAAAGCGTTCTAAATCAAAATATGCGGCTCCACTTCCGATTTCTTCATCTGGTGTAAAGGCAATACTGATCGGTCCATGAGGAATATTTTCGCCTACAAAACGCTCTACCATCGTAAGAATCTCAGCTATCCCAGCTTTATCATCAGCACCTAAAATAGTTGTTCCATCTGATGTGATCAAAGTATGTCCTTTTAAGGAAGAAAGATGAGGAAAAACCTTAGGATCAAGAACTAATCCGCTATTTCCAAGAGCCAAGGCTTCTCCATTATAATGTTTTGTAAGGATCGGATGGATTTGATGATCACAGAAATCAGAAACCGTATCCATATGAGCAATAAATCCAATTGTAGGGCAATCCTCATAACCAGAAGTTGCAGGAAGTTTTCCATACAGATAACAGTTATCATCTAGAAATACATCACAAAGCCCAAGTTCATTCATTTCTTTTTCTAAGACTCTGGCTAAGTTAAACTGACAGCCAGAGGAAGGAACGGTATTGCTATTTTCGTTACTTGGAGTAAGGATTGTTACATAATTTAATAATCGTTCATAAGCTTCCATGATTTGTATACACCTCGTTTTGTTTTTTTATTTGCACTTATATTATAGTAGCACATTTTTTGAGAAATACCAAAAATGAATTGACAAAAAAAGGAAATTCAGTATAATTAAATTACAATTATTTACAATATAAGGAAAATAAATACAGAGAGGTGAGTTATATGAAAGATTTAAGACTCAGAGATTATGAAGAACAAGAATTAAGAAGAAGAGCAGCAAGCGACGAAGAATTGAATATTCGATTGACGAATAATTATGCATTTCAAAAGATCTTTAAAAACAAAGATATTGTAAAAGGATTTTTGATGGCATTATTGCATTTAAAAGAGAAACAGATTAAAGATATTGAAATCGTTGATCCAATTACAAGCGGAGAAGAAAGTCGAGAAAAGGAAGGAATTTTAGATATAAAACTTACATTGAATGGAAATCGAAAGATTAACATAGAAATGCAAAATACATATCAGGGTGATTGGGAAGAACGAAGTCTGTTTTATAATTGTAGAATGTTTACAGAAGGGTTTAAAAAAGGACAAGAATATGGAGAACTTCCACCATGTATACATATTGGAATATTAGATTTTAATCAAATGAAGAGTCCAGGATATTATCATAAAATATGTTTAATGGACGAGGAAACAAATGAGTTGTATAGTAGAAAAATGGAGTTTCATGTGATAGAATTAAAGAAATTAGGACAGGCTAAAGGAAAAGCTAAAAAGCAGTCACTATATCGTTGGGCAAAATTAATCGCAGCGAATACATGGGAAGAGATGGAGATAGAATCTGAAGGTAATCAATATATGGAAAGATCATCAATAGAATATCAAACCGTCTGCAAAGATTTGCACCAGACACACAAAACAGATTAGGAATCGGTCAGGCACAGGCAATAATCTTAAGATTTCTACTTGTAGAAGGCCAAAAAAGAGATATCTATCAGGTAGATATCGAAAAAGAATTTGGTTTAAGACCACCAACTGTCACAGAAACATTAAAAGTATTAGAGAAAAAAGACCTGATCAAACGAGTTCCAGATGAAAACGATGGAAGAAAGAAAAAAATCATCGTAACACAAAAAACACTCTTAATGCATGATGGAGTCAAAGATCAGGTAGAACGATCAGAAGAAGTTTTACTACAAGGAATCACAAAAGAAGAAAAAGAGCAATTTATGCAAATCGCAGCAAAAATGTTAAACAATCTTGAAGTATACAATGAAAATAAACAGAAAGGATCAGACATCAAATGAACGAAAACGAATTAATGAGTTATATGAAAATATCAAAAGCAGTAGCGACCATGGCAATTCCAAGTGTGATCAGTAGTCTGGTCACGGTAGTTTATAATATGGCAGATACTTTCTTTGTAGGACAAACAGGAGATCCGCTACAAGTTGCAGCTGTCAGCCTGACCAACCCAATCTTTATCTTATTCATGGCATTTGCAAATATGTTTGGAATGGGAGGAAGTGCAGCAGCATCGATCGCCATGGGAGAAAAGAATGAGAAGCGTATGAAAAATGTTTCATCATTTATTACTTACGCATCGTTCATTGTTGGAATCTTCTTTGCAGTAATCCTGTTGATATTTTCAAAACCAATTCTCCAGATTTTTGGAGCCAATAATCAGACATATGATCTTGCCTATGGATATCTATTTCACATTTCCTATGGAGCACCATTTATCATCTGGTCAGCAGCAGCAAGTTTTGTCGTAAGAGCTGAAGGTGCTAGTAAAGAAGCGATGATCGGAAGCATGATCGGAACAATCGTAAATATCGTTTTGGATCCAATTATGATCAGTGGACTTCACATGGGAGCAGCAGGAGCCGCAATCGCAACTACGATCGGAAATATCTTGGCAAGTTTATACTATGTATGGTATTTCATAAAGAAAAGCAACTATTTTTCCATTCATCCAAGATATTTTAAATGGAAGGATAAAATTTTAACAAGTGTTTGCAGCAGTGGATTTCCAACAGCGATTTTCTCTGTTTTAATGAGTGTGTCAACGATTGTTTTAAATCAGATTCTTGTAGTTTATGGAAATGCCCCAGTCGCAGCAATTGGAATCGTATTTAAAGCAAATATGTTCATTACATTCCTACAAATGGGACTTGCAAATGGAGTTCAGCCACTTCTTGGATATAATTTTGGATCTGGAGATATCAAGAGATTTCGTGAGGTTGAAAGCTATACAAAAAAATGTTGTCTGATCGTCGGAATCATAGCAACACTCCTTTATTTTGTATTCAGAACACAGATTATTGCGATGTTTATTAATGATTCAGAAGTTATCAACTATGGAGTTTTGATGCTGATCGGCTATATGATCTCAGGCCCAGTGATTGGATTACTATTTGTCAATATGAACTGCATGCAGTCGGTTGGAAGAGCATTGCCAGCAACCATACTTTCTGTGCTAAGACAGGGAGTGCTATTAATTCCAATGCTTTACATACTAAATGCGATTGCAGGTCTTCATGGAGTCATTTATGGACAGGCATTAACAGACTATATTGCAGTTATATTATCGGCATATTTATGGAGAAAGGTTCGAAAAAATTTAGAATAGAGAGAAATCTGTAAAAAATCATGTACAAAACTGAAATTTGTGGAAATTGATGAAAAATTAACAAATAAATAAAAAACAGTATTTATACAAATGGCTTAAAATGGTTGGATTGAAAATAGTATGTTTGTAAAAATGCTGCTTTTTTTGTGCAATTTCTACAAAAAAGAAAAGAAAATAGAAAAAGAATAAATCGTTTTGCAAAAAAATCCCTTGACTTTTTGTCAAATTGGTTCTACCATATAAGTACAGTAACTGGTAGGACCAATCTTACTATGTCGCGTATACGCTGAAAAATAGGATATCGGAACCCGCTCATATTTGAAAAGAAAGGAGAGAACTTAAGATGTTCATTCACTTTTTATTAGCGATGCTTCCTATCATCTGGCTGATCATTGCATTAAGCGGATTAAAGATGGCAGGACATGTAGCCTGTCCGATCGCTTTGATCATTACAGTCATTGAAGCACTTTTTTTATGGAAGCAGAAAATTATTGATGTCCTCACAGGAGGGTTAGAAGGATTTGCAATGGCAATCTGGCCAATCTGTCTGGTTATCGTGGCAGCAGTGTTTACTTACAACTTGGTCGTACATACGAAAAACATGGAACTTATTAAAAAAATGCTTACTTCTGTATCAAGAGATAAACGAGTTCTTGTGCTGATCATCGCATGGGGATTTGGAGGATTTATGGAAGGTATGGCAGGATTCGGAACAGCTGTAGCGATTCCAGCAGGAATCCTTTGCGGATTAGGATTTGAACCAATCTTTGCAGCAACTGTTTGCCTGGTGGCCAATACGACACCAGTAGCATTTGGATCCATCGGAATTCCAACGGTTACAGCAGCAAATGTAACAGGATTTAGTCCACATATGACAGCATCTTATGTTGTATTACAACTTGCGATCATGGTAATTCTCGTTCCTTTCCTTGTTGTTTTCATCACAGGAAAACATGAAGGAGCTAAAGGAATCGGTGATTATAAAGAAATTTTATTTATTACATTGATGTCAGGTCTTTCATTCTTAGTACCACAATATCTGACAGCGAAATTTGTAGGAGCTGAACTTCCAGCAGTTATCGGATCTGTATGCAGTATGGCAGTAACGATCATCCTTGCAAAAGTAATGCTGAAAGGTAAGGCAAGTAAATTTGATGTAGAAATCGAAGATAATGATGATACTACGATGACAGTAAAAGATGCATTTGTTGCATGGAGCCCATTCATTCTTGTATTACTGTTCTTACTTCTGACTTCTACATTAGTACCAGCGATTCATGATCCATTATCAGCGATCAAATCAAATGTACCAATTTATAGTGGAGAGGGAGCAAGCCCATATACATTTACATGGGTATCAACACCAGGAGTGCTGATCTTGATCGCAGCATTTATTGGAGGACTGATTCAGGGATGTCCAGTTGGTGAGATCTTTGTTGTTTTAGGCAAGACAGTGATTCAGATGTTTAAGACGATCATTACGATCATGGCAGTGCTTGCGACAGCTAAGATCATGGGATACAGCGGAATGACACAGTCTATCGCAGATTTTATCGTACGTGTAACAGGAAGCTTTTATCCATTAGTTGCACCACTGATCGGATCTATCGGAACATTCGTAACAGGAAGTTCTACATCAAGCAGCGTACTATTCTCCAAGTTACAGGCAAGTACAGGAGCAGAATTAAATATCAACCAGATCTGGCTGGTAGCTGCAAATACAGTTGGTAGTACCGCAGGAAAGATTATTTCTCCACAGAGTATCGCAGTAGCGACAGCGGCAACAGCAACGGTAGGAAAAGAAAGTGAAATCTTAACAAAGGTTATCAAATATTTCGTATTATTCGTTATCATCTATGGATTAGTTTGCTACTTTGGAGTCAAATTGATCTGAAAATGATAAAGATAAAAGATATTAAAAAGCTATAAACTTTTAAGGAGGAAGATAAATGAGTGAGTATCAGTATAACAAAGTGACACCAGAGATGATCGAGAAATTCAAAGAGATCGCTCCAAAACGTGTCTTAGTGGGTGATGAAATCAATGAGGATTTCACCCATGATGAGATGGCAATCTACGGAAAAGCTAGACCAGAAGTTTTAGTAGAAGCAACATCAACAGAAGAAGTTGCAGCTGTCGTTAAACTTTGTAATGAAAACAAGGTTCCTGTAACACCAAGTGGTGCAAGAACAGGATTAGTAGGAGGAGCCGTAAGTATCGGTGGCGGTGTTATGATTTCTCTTACAAAGATGAACAAGATCCTTGGATATGACAAAGAAAACTTTGTAGTGAAGATTCAATCAGGAGTCCTTTTAAATGATCTTGCACAGGATGCAGAAAAACAAGGATTATTATATCCACCAGATCCAGGTGAGAAATTCGCAACAGTCGGTGGAAACGTAGCAACCAACGCTGGTGGTATGAGAGCTGTTAAGTACGGATGTACAAGAGATTATGTACGTGCCATGACAGTTGTATTACCAACAGGTGAGATTGTAAAACTTGGAGCTACTGTATCAAAGACAAGTTCAGGATACAGCTTATTAAACTTAATGATCGGTTCTGAAGGTACTTTGGGTATTATCACAGAACTTACATTAAAAGTAATTCCAGCACCAAAATCAGTGATCAGTCTGATCATTCCTTATGAAAACTTAGAGGATTGTATTGCAACAGTACCACAGTTCTTTATGCATCATCTGGCACCACAGGCTCTGGAATTTATGGAAAAAGAAGTTGTTATGGATACTGAGAAGTTCTTAGGAAAACAGGTATATCCAAAAGAATTAGAAGGAACAGAGATTGGAGCATATTTATTAGCAACATTTGATGGAAATTCTGAAGAACAACTGGAAGATATCATTGAACAGGCATCTGAAGTAGTATTAGAAGCAGGAGCAATTGATGTATTAGTTGCTGATACACCAGCCTTAAAGAAAGATGCATGGGCTGTCCGCGGAGCATTACTTGAGGCAATTGAAGCAGATACTGTACTGTTAGATGAATGTGATGTTGTAGTTCCAACAAATAAGATTGCAGAATTCCTGACATATACAAAATCATTAGAAGCAGAAGCTGATTTCAGAGTTAAGAGCTTTGGACATGCTGGAGACGGTAACTTACATATCTATACATGCAGTAATGACATGGAAGAAGGAGAGTTTAAGAAACAGGTTGCAGTCTTTATGGATAAAGTATATGCAAAAGCAACAGAATTCGGTGGAATGATTTCTGGAGAACATGGAATCGGACATGGAAAGATGGACTACCTAGCAGAGTCTCTCGGACCAGTTCAGATGAGGATCATGGAAGGTGTCAAAGAAGTCTTTGATCCAAATATGATCTTAAATCCAGGTAAGATCTGCTACAAATTATAATTTTAATAGGAAACGATTAATCAAACATAAACAAGTAACATAAAACATATACAAAGCTTTTTTAAGGTTATTTTAGGAGGATATCAAGATGGCATATTTAATTTCAGAGGAAGCAAAAGACTTATTACAGGATGTACACGAGTTCTGTGAAAACGAAGTAAAAGAACAGTGTAAAGCATACGACGTCAGTGGAGAATGGCCAAAAGAAATTTATGACAAAGCCATTGAAATGCAGTTACATTCATTAGAAGTACCAGAAGAATACGGTGGACCAGGATTATCAAGAGTAGACGTTGCGGCACTGATCGAAGAAATGGCTATCGCAGATGCAGGATTTGCAACAACAATTTCTGCCAGTGGATTAGGAACAAAACCAGTACTGATCGCAGGAAATGAAGAACAGAAAAAACATGTATGCCAGAAGATCATTGATGGTGGATTTGGAGCTTTCTGTTTAACAGAACCAGGAGCAGGATCTGATGCTAGTGCAGGAACAACAACAGCTGTCAAAGACGGAGATGAGTGGGTATTAAATGGAAGAAAATGCTTCATTACAAATGGAGGAATCGCTTCTTTCTACTGTATCACAGCTATGACAGATAAAACAAAAGGTGTTAAAGGAATCTCTATGTTCTTAGTTGATGCTGGAACACCAGGATTAAGCACAGGTAATGAAGAAAATAAAATGGGTATCCGTACATCAAACACATGTGATGTTGTATTAGAAGACTGTCGTATTCCAGCTGCAAACTTAGTTGGAGAAGAAGGAAGAGGATTCTCAATCGCAATGAAGACATTAGACCAGGCAAGAGCTTGGATGGGATGTGTTGCAACAGGTATCGCACAGCGTGGTATCAATGAAGGTATTGCATATGCCAAAGAAAGAGTTCAGTTTGGTAAACCAGTCATCAAAAATCAGGCAATGCAGTTTAAAGTAGCTGATATGGAAATCAAAACAGAAACAGCTCGTCAGATGGTTGCACATGCTTTAACAAAGATGGATATGGGATTACCACATTCCAAAGAAGCAGCGATCGCAAAATGCTATGCATCTGATATCGCAATGGAAGTAGCTTCTGAAGCAATCCAGATGTTCGGTGGATATGGATACAGCAGAGAATATCCAGTTGAGAAATTATTAAGAGATGCTAAGATCTTCCAGATTTTCGAAGGAAGTAACGAAATTCAGAGAATCGTCGTAGCAAATAACACAATCGGAAGATAGAACATAAGAAGGAGTAAGACTATGAACATTTTAGTATGTATCAAACAGGTTCCGGATGATTCTGTAGAAATCCATTTAAATGCAGAAGGAACACCGGATTTAGCAAACGTAACACCTGTTGTAAATGCATTTGACACCTATGCTCTCGAAATGGCAGCACGATTAAAAGAATCCTCTGAAGGAGAAGTAACAGTTGTATGTGTCGGAGAAGATAGTGCAAAGAACTCTCTGAAAAACTGTCTTGCAGTTGGTGCAGATCATGCATTTTTAGTAAGTGATGATGCATTCAAAGGATCTGACACAACAGGAATCGCAAATATCCTAAAAAATGTGATCGCAAAATTAGAAGCGGACAATGGTCAGAAATTTGATCTTGTATTCTGTGGAAAAGAAGCAACAGATGCCGCACTTGGACAGGGTGGCTTAATGTTAGCTGAAGAACTTGGAACAAGTGTGATCACAAATATTACAGAAATCGCTTTAGATGGCGATAAAGTGACAGCAAAACAGGAAACAGAAGAAGGATACCGTACAGTAGAAGCTTCTGCACCATGTGTTGTAACAGTCACAAAACCAGAATATGACCCACGTTACCCAACGATCAAGAATAAAATGGCAGCAAGAAAGAAACCAATCGGCGATATTAAAGAAGCTGATCTTGCTGATCTTGAAAAAGAAAAAGTCGGAGAATCTAATGCAAAGGTTCAGATCGTTAAATTATATGAACCAGCGAAGAAAGAAGCCGGAATCAAGATTCAGGAAGAAACACCAGAAGATTCAGCAATAAAAGCAGTCGCTATGATGGCAGATGCCAAAGTATTCTAGGAAGGGAGAACAAAGGACATGGCAGAATGTAAGAATATCATGGTATATGTAGAAACTGCAGAAGGAAATCCAGTCAAAGTTGGATTGGAAATGTTATCTCCAGCCAAGAAACTTGCCGATAAAGTTACGGCAGTTGTTATTGGAGGTGGAGTAGCAGATGCAGCAAAAGAAGTAGCAAAGGCCGGAGCCGATCAGGTCATCTGTGTCGACAGCGAAGATTACAAAGAGTTTAATCTCGATGCATATGCTCAGGTTTTAGTAGAATTAGTAAAAGAAGAAAATCCAGAAGCTGTATTTGTAGGTGGAACACAGGATGGAAAAGATATCGCACCAGTTGTTGCAGCAAAATGTAACACAGGATGTGCATCCGATGTATTAGATATCAAAGCAGAAGATGGAGAAGTTATCTATACATGCCCACTTTATGGTGGAACTGTATTGGAAGATGTAAAGATCAAGACAACACCACAGATAGCAACATTACGTTCCGGAGCATTCCAGAAAGTGGAAGACCCAACTGAGGGTGAAGTTGTAGCCAAAGAAGTAAAAGTAGCTGATGATGTGATTAAAGCAAAGATCACAGAAAGTGTAAAAGAAATCGCAGAGACGATCAACCTGGAAGAAGCAGAAGTTATCGTATCTGGTGGACGTGGAATGGGAAGCAAAGAAAACTTCGCATTAGTTGACGATCTTGCAAAACTCTTAGGAGGAGTTGTAGGAGCAACAAGACCAGCCATTGAAGACGGATGGGTATCAAAGATTCATCAGGTTGGACAGTCTGGAAAGATCGTTGCACCAAAATTATATATTGCATGCGGAATCTCTGGAGCTACACAGCACGTATCAGGAATCATGAATTCTGGATACATTGTAGCAATCAACAAAGATGAAGATGCACCAATCTTTGACGTAGCCAATGTAGGAATCGTTGGAGACGTTATGAAAGTGCTTCCTGTTATGATCGAAGAGATCAAGAAGATCAAGGATGCACAGTAAATAAATATCTATTTTTAAAATAGCTTGTTTCTATACTTAATGTATATTCACCATTTATAAAAGGTCAGATTATGGCGTATGCCATAGCCTGGCCTTTCTTTCCGTGTATAATTAATAAGAAGAAACTTTTATATATCACGTCCACAATGCCGGTAAAATGCCAGCATATACAATCCACATAATCCAACAAGTGCATACACAACTCGTGACAGCCAGCTCATATCTCCAAACAAAAATGCAACAAGATCAAATCGGAAGAATCCGATCAATCCCCAATTTATAGCACCAATGATCGTAAGCGTTAAAGCTGTACAATCCAAACATTTATTTCCCATAATAAAATCAAACCTCCTTGATGTGAAATGTAAAGAATTCCAGTATAGTATTTACAAAAAAAAGGATTTTATGTACAATGTATTAAAAACCTTAAAATACATTTACGTTTAAAAAAAAAGAGAGTATAATACTCATCAAAGACCATGTCTGACTACCGTGAAGGTAAAGGAGGAACAAAGGCATGAAAGTTATTTTTTTAGACGTAGACGGAGTATTGAATTCACAGCAATTATTCGAGAAATGCGAAGATGATCAGCTGATTTCTGTAGATGAGGATAACATTAAGAATTTAAAAACAATCGTAGATGCAACAGGAGCAAAGATTGTTTTATCATCATCCTGGAGATACGGATGGGCAGAACACAGTGATGCTGTACAGGACTGGTGTCAGATTCTAGTTGACATCTTAGCAAAATACGGCCTAAAGATCATAGATAAGACAGAATACCTAAGCAGTGGAAGAAGAGAAGATGAGATCAAAGACTGGCTGGATAAGTGTGAAGAGAAGATCGAAGGTTTTGTCATATTAGATGATGGTGCATATGAATGGCACAGACACGGGTTTGACAAACATCTGGTCAAGACAGATTTTTGTACAGGTGGATTAAGAGAAGAAGATGCAGACAAAGCAATTAAGATTTTAAATAAGAAAAGATTATTCAGCTTTTTCAAAAAATACTAAAGGAGAGTTAACAGATGGATATAAATAAAGTGACAACAGCAATGATCGATTACTATCAAGGTCAGCCAAAGAGAATCCAGCATTTCTTGAAAGTACATGCGTATGCAAAGCTGATCGGAGAACAGGAAGGATTAGATAAGGAAATTTTAGACATTCTGGAAGTGGCTGCATTAACACATGATATCGGTATCAAAATAAGCGAAGAAAAATACAACAGTAGTGCAGGAAAATACCAAGAGGTTGAAGGACCGGCAGTTGCACAGCAGATGCTGGAAGACTTACAATATGACAAAGCAAAAACAGACAGAGTCTGCTATTTGATCGGACATCACCATACATATGATCAGATTGACGGTATTGATTATCAGATTCTTGTAGAAGCAGATTTTTTAGTAAATCTTGCAGAAGAACAAAGTTCCAGAGAGACAATTGAGTCCGTAAAAGGCAAGATTTTTAAGACAAAAACAGGAATCTGGCTGATAAATAAAATTTTTTGAAAAAAAAGCTTGCCAAGAGTCGAGGAATATGATAAAGTATAGAAGTCGCAGAAATGAGACAACAACTTAACTGCCCAGATAGCTCAGTCGGTAGAGCAGAGGACTGAAAATCCTCGTGTCGCTGGTTCGATTCCGGCTCTGGGCATCTTTTTTATTTTATAAAGAAATTCAAAGAGTTAACTTTCAGAAAGAATGAAAAAACCGAAAGTTGACTCTTTTTTTTAATTCCTATTCAATAGGAATTAAGTATGATATAATAAAAATGAAAAATATGTTTACAAAGGGATAAAAAATGACATCAATTTATAATAAGTTGAAACAACTACAATACAAAGAAGATTATCCTTTTCACATGCCAGGACATAAAAGAAATTTAAAGATCGATTCATTATTAGATGCGATTTCCAAAATTGATATTACAGAGATCACAGGATTTGATGATCTTCACCATCCAGAAGAAATGATTCGAGAATTGATGGATGATTTAAAACAGATTTATGGAACAAAAGAGAGTTATCTACTGGTAAACAGCAGCACTGCGGGGAATTTAGCTGCAATAGCTGCATTGTGTAATACTGGAGATAAGATACTGGTTGCGAGAAACTGTCATAAGTCAGTCTATCACGCGATAGAATTGTTGGGACTTGATCCAATCTATATTTATCCAGAGATTGATGAATATGGAATCTGTAAAGGCATTACGAAGGAACAGATAGAAAATATCATAACAAAAGAAACTTCAATTAAGGCAATGGTCCTTGTTTCACCAACATATGAAGGAAGAGTATCAGATATCGAAGGAATATCAGATGTTCTGCATCGAAATAATATACCATTGATCGTAGATGAAGCTCATGGGGCTCATTTTATTTATCATGAGGCATTTCCAGAGAGTGCAGCAAATAGCGGAGCAGACATTGTGATACAAAGTCTGCACAAGACATTGCCCGCATTTACGCAAACGGGATTACTTCATTTGTGCACAGATTGTGTCACAAGAGAAATGATGCAAAAGAAATTGTCAATATTTCAGAGCAGCAGCCCATCCTATGTGTTGATAGCATCAATTGAACAATGTATCCACATATGTAATGAAAATCGTGGATATTTTCAACAATACTACGAGAAATTGTGGATACTACGTGAAAAACTAGAAGAATTAAAATATATCAAACTGGTACCAACGGATGATATTGGAAAACTTGTGTTTTCAGTAAAAGACACGACAATATCTGGAGAAGAACTATTTGAGATTTTAAGAGACAACTATCATTTAGAGATGGAAATGTCAGAACTTTATTATGTGATCGCAATGACAAGTGTGTGCGATACACAAGAAGGGTACGATAGATTGTATCAGGCATTAAAAGAGATCGACAGTGAGATCACAAAAAAGAATACAGAGTATTTATTTTTGGAAAATGATTTTCATCAAAATAAAAAGATGTTAAAACCAGAAGAAGCTGCAACAAAAGATCGAATACAGATTGATTATGATGATGCAAAAGATGAGATTGCAGCGGAATTTATTTTTTTGTATCCACCAGGAATTCCACTTGTTGTGCCTGGAGAAGTGATCGATAAGTATGTGATCGATAAGATCAGACAGTATGAGCAATATAATATGAAAGTGATAGGACTGGATGATCATAAAATATATATAATAAATAGATGAGAGGATATAAATATGGGATTATTTTTGACCGTTGAAGGACCAGATGGAGCTGGAAAAACAACACAAATAGAATTACTAAGAGACTACTTATCTGACAAAGGTTATGATATAATAGTATGTAGAGAACCTGGCGGAACACCGATCAGTGAGGCTGTAAGAAATGTGATCCTTAACAAAGAATTTACTGAGATGGGACATATGACGGAATTACTGCTTTACGCAGCTGCCAGAGCTCAATTGATCGAAGAAGTCATTCGTCCGGCATTAGAAGATGGAAAGATCGTAATCTGTGATCGATTTGTGGAATCTTCTGCAGTCTATCAGGGAATTGCCAGAGGAATGGGAATTGATCTTGTTTACAAAGTAAATCAATTTGCAATCGGAGATACGATGCCAGATCTGACGATTATGATCGATCTGGATGCAGAAGCTGGTATTTCAAGAAAGAAAAAACAGGCAGAGCTGGACCGAATGGAAAGCGAGACAATTGATTTTCATAAGAAGGTTGTTGAAGGATACAGACAACTTGCGAGCCTGCATCCAGATAGAATCTATACTGTTGACGGAAGTCTGACGATCGAAGAGATTCATCAGAAGATTGTTTCACAGGTCAACAAAAAATTTCATGGTAAAGGGTGATGTAGTATGAAGAGTTTTGATGCAATTATAGGACATAAAAAAATAATTTCTCATTTTGAAGAAGCAATCAAGACGGGAAAAGTTTCCCATGCCTATTTATTAAGTGGCGAAGATGGAAGCGGAAAGATGATGATCGCAAAGGCGGTTGCGAAGGCACTTCTGTGCGAACACAAAGATGGATGTGGAGAATGTGCAGCATGTAAGCAGGTGGATTCATTAAATCATCCAGATGTCATTTATATTACTCATGAAAAGTATGAAATCAGAGTTGATGATATTCGAAAAGGGATCAATGAGACGATCGATATTAAACCGTATAGCGGAGATTATAAGATTTATATCATTGATGATGCGGATAGAATGAATGCAGGAGCGCAGAATGCCTTATTAAAGACATTAGAAGAACCACCTGCATATGCAGTGATCCTTCTATTAACAAACAATAAGGATAGATTGTTAGATACGATCCTCTCAAGATGTGTGTCCATGACATTAGGAAGTGTCAGAGAAAGCGAAATTGAAGATTATCTAAAAGCCAATACAGGGGCAAGTCATGCAGATATCGCATTTGCAGCAGCATTTTCACTTGGGAATATTGGACGTGCATTGCATGTACTGGATACAGAAGAATTTAAAGATATGCTGAATGATACAATGAACGTGATCACTCATATGAAGAGTATGGAGATTTATGAAGTTGTATCGTATGCGAAGAGTCTGACAAAATATAAGAATGAGATTTATGATTTCCTTGATATCATTATGGTATGGTATCGAGATATGCTGATTCTTAAGACAACAGGATCTTTAAATCAACTTGTATTTAAAGATAAATACCGTCAGCTAAAAGATCAGGAGATTTATATTTCATTTGAGGGAATCAGTCATATTCTTGATGAAGTAGAAAAGGCTAGAAGGCGACTGATCGCGAATGTTAATTTTGAAGTGGCAATCGAAATGCTGCTTGTGACGATAAAGGAGAATGGTAAAGTATGGTAGAAGTAATTGGAGTGCGATTTCGTACTGCAGGAAAGATATATTTCTTTAATCCAAAGGAATTTCAGGTAAAGTCAGGAGACCACGTGATCGTGGAAACTGCCAGAGGAATTGAATTTGGATCAGTCGTTTCTGAGAGAAGACAGGTAAAGGAAAAATGCATCGGAGATGAATTAAAACCTGTTTTAAGAATCGCAACCAAAGAAGATGAAGAAAGGGCAGCGAAGAATAGAGAGAAAGAAAAAGAAGCATATAAGATCTGCCTTGATAAGATCAAGGAGCATGAGCTTGATATGAAGCTTGTATCAACAGAATATACATTTGATAATAATAAAGTATTATTTTA